>OGGA01001039.1_pt1 | contig 16049 bp, 14 predicted proteins | sample 1571041 | NCBI WGS metagenome assembly OGGA01 (sample SAMEA2582057, study PRJEB24529) | metagenome | biome: Human gut stool | place: China | collected 2011 | reverse complement strand
CTTGCCATAGAGATATTTATTGTGTAGCCTATATGGGCGCATCGAAATCATACCACAAATTGCGGTCAGGATTCACTTTGAAAGAGGGTTCTTTCTCTTCCCTGAATGGTGATTTATACCAAAGACTGCTGCCTTGTTGTTTCACGGGATTATATCCCAAACTGTGCAAATAGTCTGCCAACTTTATATTTTTGGATTCTTCGATTGTCATAATCTAAATGTATTGATGATTGAATAATTGAAACAAATTCCGTTTAGTCCGCTATATATACGCCTGAACTGTACTAAACTTACTTTGTACTTACAGTATCAAAAGAAGTTCATTCCTCTTATATATACACACGGACTAAACCAAACCTATTGTTAGTAGTGGAAATCAGGGTTATACTTATAACCTTTACCCTCTTTTACAAGCATTCGCTTGTTTACAAGAAACTTATTCAGCTTCACAAGCACATTGCGCCCACGTTCAAAACCGATACTTGCGTAACCCTCCTTTAAGGCAGCTATCACTTTAGGATAACCTTGTATCACTTGTTTACCAAAGCCGTTAGTCAATGCTTCACGGTGTTGTAGCTCGGTCAACTCTGTAAGCGGAAAACTACGGTCTTGCTTGGGCTGTTCAAAAATGTAATCTTCCGCTATTTCAGGAAGCGCACTATCATTAATACGAAATGCAAACGGCTCGAAATCTTTATCACGGATATGCATCGCTTTTACTTCACTGATATTTACGTCTTGAGTGCTTTTAGTAACCTGCAAGACCGTTTCAGCCTTATTGTTAAGCTCCGTACCAATATGCCCTCGCGTATTGTCATCCCCTTTGTTCAGATGCAAGACAGTGTGAATATGTAGATTGTATTCACTCGACCACTTCATCAAGAGATTTATCAGTTCGGATGATTCGCTCGGACTATTGATGTCATACATCAAGTCACGTATGCCATCTATGATAACAAGTCCTATATCTTCCATATTGGCAAGCATATAGTCGATTATCTGCTTACGCTTATCCGGTGTACATTCCCGCAAGACGACAAAAATAAAATCATCCCTGTCTTTATCGGTGGGAAGACCTGCCAAACGCATAATACGTTCCATTACCTTGTGACAGTGGTATTTACTCTGTTCGGTATCTACATAAAGAATTTTACGTTTATTTTCCGGTAGGAAAGCCGAATATTGCAGAACTTCGTCATTCTTCAACGCTGCCGCCACAATGGCGGAAACGTTGAATGTCTTTTTACTCTTTGCCTTACCTGTAGATGCACTGAAATTTCCCAATGTGCCGATAGTAGAGCCATTTACCCAAAGTATTTCGGGCGGTACATCGTAAGTGTCGGTTATCTTTAGATGAATGGTTTTCCAAAGGACAGCAAAATCTTCCCTCGTCATCTTTTGCGTTTCCGTTCCTTTCTTGTTTTCCATAGACTTACTTTTTTAAGGGACGGTTAAGAACATACTTCTGCGCTTCCTGTTCTATCTGCGCTTGTGTCTTTACAGGATTTTGACGTAGCCACGCTTCCAACTCTGCTTTCTCAAAATAAAGCATCTTGCCCTGCGGTTTGTAGTGCGGTATCAGGTTACCCGAAGTCAGTTTATACAGGTAACTTTTGGAAAGGTTTAAAAACTTGCTTGCTTCCTCGAAACTAAGCACGTTTTTTGAAAGGAACACTAAATTTTCGAGTTCTGCAACTCGCTTCTCAATACTTGTTTCCATATAACAAAAGTATTTGCGTTAGACAATATGGAGTGCATGCCCTCCAGTTTCTTGTAATCGATTACGGGGGCAAAAGTATTGAGGAATAGCTTGATAGTGGATTAAGCTATGTTTGAGGTATTAACCTATTCTTAAAGTTTTTTCAGTTGTTTGATATAATTGCTGATGGTTACATAATCTTTTTCATGTTCCACCCCTTTTACATAATTGGCGGCTGTGGCTAAATCACCTTGATTCAGATATTTATCTTTCTTTATATTCTTCGTAACAAACAACTTATTCTTTGCTATAACAGATTGCCAGTTAGGTGTTATCAAACCACGATTGCTTAATTCCGAAAAAAGAAAAGCTACCTGCCTGTTGTTATTAGACCTAAATATAACTTTTGGCTTACAGGAAAGTATTGCTTTCAAATCTTCAAAAGTCATAGGAGCATTGAAAATTTCCACTTCATTGATACAATCCACCAACAATGCTATTTGTCTGTCGTTTAAAATAGACTTAAACGGATTTTCTGTTTCAGCAATATGGGAGATAATTTTAGGCTCTTGGCATTTATCTTGAATTGGTTGCGGCTCTTTCTGTTGTGGCTGCATTTCCGCTTGCACCTTACTTTCTTTCTTTTTTCGCAAGTACGCAGAATATTTTTCCAATACAACAGTTTTAACTATTACAGAAAAATAAGGCAGTTCTTCATCATAAACCGTATTATCTTGCTCATACCGGGAATAATCAAATGAAAGAGGATTAAACGACATGTATTTTCTTTTCTCATCGGATTTCAAGGATTCATAAAAACCGCTTTCCCAAAAGAAATCAGATACAGAATAAAAATATTGAATATCATTCAACACAGAATAACGAATATATAACTGCACCAACTCATCAGTGGTACGAACATATTCTTGCTGTTCCAGTTTATCAGCCTGTTCTGCGTCGAAATATAAGGACTTAGAGGCAATATTATCTATCATAACTTGGCTGGCATGATTGATACAGCGATTGAATATACCTTGTATATGGTCGAATTTTATTTTCAGTTCTTCTTCTGTCATAATAATCTATGTTTCAGTTAGTAGAAACAAAGATATATTTTTCCGGCTAAACAAAGACAAAAAAAGAAAGAAAGTACGGTAACTGTGATATAACCATACTTTCTTTTTAAATCAGTCCGTCAAATTCGGTATCAAACTTATAGCTTCTTCTTTTTTCTTATCGACAATCTTCGCATAAATTTGAGTTGTGGCAATATTTTTATGTCCTAACAATTTGCTAACTGTGTACAAGTCAGCCCCCAATGTAAGCATCATGGTAGCATGGGTATGCCGGAGCATATGGAATATACAAGGCGAAGCAAGCAATAATGAACAGGTAAAGATTAAACGTAAGTCGTTTGAAATGAGCTGTATTTCTGTATTCTGCAAAATGTGGAAAATGCAAACGACAACAGAATATTGAGGTTGTTCAGTTACCAAACCGTTAGCCGGGCGGTTACCGAAACAAAAACAGGTAACGGTAAGCGATGAAAAGAAATCCTCACCGTTTTGTTTGCACTCATACACGGTATTTTGCATATCAAGGAACGCTTATATGGCAAGTATTTTTGCACTAAAAAGTATAAGCGTATGAAAGTAGAAAAATTCAAGGTGTTGCTCTACCTCAAAAAGAGCGGACCGGACAAGTCGGGAAAAGCTCCCATCATGGGACGCATCACGGTAAACAGGACAATGGCACAGTTCGGATGCAAACTGTCCTGCATTCCCGAATTATGGAATCCACGTGAAAGCCGTCTGAACGGCAAAAGCAAGGAAGCGGTTGAGATCAATGCCAAGATTGAAAAGTTGCTGTTGGCGGTAAACAATGCCTTTGACAACCTTGTGAATCGCAAGGTTGATTTTGATGCCACCGATGTGAAAAACCTTTTTCAGGGCAGCATGGAAACGCAAATGACGCTCATGCGAATGACGGATGTTGTCTGCGATGACCTCAAAGCCCGTATCGGCATAGACAGGGCAAAAGGGACTTATCCCGGTTATCACTATATGCGCCTGACAATCGGGGAGTTCATCAAGACCAAGTACAAGGTGAAAGATTTGGCATTTGGACAACTGACAGAGCAGTTCATCCACGACTATCAGGCATTTGCCACCGATAATAAGGGTTATGCGATTGATACCGTCCGCCACCATCTTGCCATCCTGAAGAAGATATGCCGTCTGGCGTATAAGGAGGGATATGCCGACAGAATCCACTTCCAGCATTTTACCTTACCAAAGAAGACGGAAACGACACCACGGGCATTGAGTCGTGAATCGTTTGAGAAAATCCGTGATGTGGAAATACCCGCTTACCGCAAATCCCATATACTGGCAAGGGATATGTTTCTCTTCGGGTGCTACACCGGGGTCTGTTATGCGGATGTTGTCTCGATTACCCACGAGAACCTTTATACGGATGAGGGCGGTGCTTTGTGGTTGAAGTATCGAAGAAAGAAAAACGAACTTCGTGCCAGTGTGAAACTGTTACCGGAAGCGATTGCGCTGATTGAAAAATATCATAGTGAGGATAGGGACACCCTGTTCCCTTTGCTGCATTGGTCAAATCTCAGACGACACATGAAAGCGTTGGCGGCACTGGCAGGCATCAAGGATGATTTGTGCTATCATCAGGCGAGGCACAGCTTCGCCTCGCTGATTACGCTTGAAGCAGGTGTGCCGATAGAAACCATCAGCAGGATGCTGGGGCATTCCGACATTTCCACAACACAGGTCTATGCCCGTGTCAGCCCGAAGAAACTTTTCGAGGACATGGACAAGTTCATAGAAGCCACCAAAGATTTTCAATTAATTCTTTAATACAGAAAACGATATGCGAAGTACATTTTCACTTTTACCCTACATTAACCGCAGCAAAGTAAAGGCTGACGGTACGACCGCCATACTCTGCCGCATAACCATTGACGGCAAACAGACTGCCATCAGTACGGGGATTTATTGCCGACCGGAAGAATGGAACAGCAAGAAAAACGAGATTAAATCCGTAAGGGAAAATACCCGCTTACGAGAATATTTACGACTGACAGAGGAAGCCTACAATGAAATTCTGAAATCGCAAGGTGTGGTCAGTGCCGAGATTTTGAAGAACCACATCTCCTTGAGTAACATCCATCCGACCACTCTTCTACAGATGGGAGAATGGGAACGTGAGCGGTTGAAGAAGCATTCCGAGGAAATAGACTCGACTTCTTCCTATCGAAGTTCAATGTATTATCAGAAGTACCTGACGGATTTTCTTACGTCCATCGGTAAAAAGGACATTCCCCTTGAAGAAGTGACGGAGGATTTCGGCAAGTCCTACAAAGCCCACTTGAAGAAATGCAAGAACTTCGGGGTTTCCCAGACCAACCATTGCCTGCGTTGGCTGAACCGCCTGTTGTATCTGGCAGTCGATAAGGAGATTCTTCGTGTAAATCCCTGTGAGGACTTGGAGTATGAGACAAAGCCGGAAGCAAGGCACAGGTACATCAGCCGTGAGGAGTTCAAGAAGATACTTTCCACACCGATGTATGACAAGCGTATGGAACTGGCAAGACGGGCTTTCATATTTTCCACCATGACAGGACTGGCGTATGTGGACATCAAACTTCTTCATCCCCACCATATCGGAACAAACGCTGATGGCAGACGGTACATCCGCATCAACCGGAAAAAGACAAAGGTGGAGGCGTTCATACCCTTACATCCCATAGCGGAACGGATATTGTCGCTGTACAACACGACCGATGACGAGAGGCCCGTGTTTCCTCTTCCTAATCGTGATGCCCTATGGTTTGAGGTTCACGAATTGGGAATAACCATAGGGAAAGAGGAAAACTTGACCTATCACCAAAGTCGGCACAGCTTCGGCACTTTTTTGATTTCGGCAGATATACCCATTGAGAGTATCGCCAAGATGATGGGACACTCCAATATTAGAACGACACAGGGATATGCACGGATAACCGATGATAAAATTTCCAAAGATATGGACAAACTGATGGAACGAAGAAAGGAAATATCGGCTGGCGAAAAGAAGAAACAGCAAATAATCATCATAAAATAAAGGGATTATGAGCAGAGGCATAATAACAATCAGTGAAACGGGTGCAGTCACCATGCCGACCGCACTCGTATGGATGATGCAATTTGAGATTGCCGACCTGTTCGGGGTGTTCTCGTGCAATGTCCACAAGACGATACGGGCAATCTATAAGAACAATGAACTGAATGAAGCCGATACGATGCGATATATCGGGCAACCGGATGGTATCAGTTATGACGTTTACAACCTTGAAATGGTTATAGCCATTGCATTCAGGATATGCAGTAAAGAAAGTGCTTTGTTCAGACGGTTTATAATAAATGAAATCAGCACCACCAAAAGAGAAACGCCTGTTACGTTGTTTGTTTCCTGTGGCAGGAGTAACAACCGATGGTATAGTTGAGGTTCATCCCGTCAGCCACTTGTTTCCGTTGCCACACGTTTGAAAGGCATCCGACAACGAAAAATAAGCAACTGATGGGTAAAGAGCAGAAAAGGAACGGCTTACAGACGAAGCGCAGTATTGACACTTCATCCGTAAGCCGTTCCTTTTTTCTTTTTGTCGAAAGTCTATTGCTGCCGCAATACAGGGCATACGGCAAACTGCACTCCTTCAAGAAAAATCAAGTTACCCTCTGTCGGTAGGCGGAGCGGTAGCCGTCATTCAGCATCCGTTCGATGTCGGATTCACGGTAGAGGATTTTACCGCCCAACTGTATATAGGCGATACGCCCTTCATTGCGGTAGTCCTGAAGTGTCCGGCGGCTCACCTTCAGCCGTGCCGACACCTCCTTGTCAGTGAAGAAACGCTCACCGCCCAATGTCGGGCGGTAATTGGCAGTCAGGTACTCTACATTGTCAAGCAGTCTGTCAAGACTGCCCATAAAGTGGATTATCCACTTGTTGTCCTTGTTAATCAACTCATTCATATTACTTTGGATTTAGTGGGTATTGTCATTATATTTAATTCATATAGTCTTTCCTTTGAACTTCGCTTCCTTTCTTCTATCCTCCACAACGGAGACGATGAGCTCCACGTCTTCGGGACGGTAATACGTCTTGTGGTTTATCTGTGAATAAGCCAGCGTGCCGTTATCCCGAAGCGTCTGTAACGTGCGAGGGCTGATGTTGAGCATACGGCACACGTCCTGATTATCCATCCATTCGCTCATTTTCTTTTCCCCGTGCCGATGGCAGATGACATCCATACGGCTGACGAAACGGTCGAACTTGGCGACCATTGCCTCAAAGGTCTTTCTTTCGATTGATACGATTTCCATATTCTCCTTCTTTTAATTGTTACTGTTTCTTTTGCCACAAAGAAATACATTATCCGCTGTCATGCAATGGATTTCCAAAAAGTGGCAGCGTGTTGCGCCGATACGGTAGTCATTGTCCGGGGTACTGCTTGCCGGTTATCTGTGAGCAAGCCGGTGGAATACGATTTCCGTTCAGCCTTTAATTCCCATTTTTTTATAAAGAAGCCACAGCCAAAATAAGGGGTTAATTTAAAATAGCCCCCAATCGTACCTTTGTCCTTTCAGCTATTCATATCCGGCAAATCGGTGAAGTCCGCACCGATTTATCAGTCTCCATAAAGCAAAACCGTACAAAAATGCCTAAGAAAATCCAAGTGCTTGACTGACTGCATTAAAGCACCTTACTTCGCTCCCGATAATCGGTCGAGGTATAGACCAAGACCACATTCAATAACTTAATCAATTTGTTTTTACAATGAAAAAAGAACCAAACATTACAGAGCATCAAGCTCGTGAAATCGTGGAAAAAATGGGGCGCAGGGAACCCTACACCTCCAAGTCGATAGACGACTTCTACAGGAGTATCGGTCTGGAACCGGAGGAGCCGGAACAGCCCGGCAAGACCGTCACGGAAGAAACAGAAATTCCTATGGCAGATGAACCGTCAGGAGTGGCGACCGAAGAAGCGGCAATGCCGCAGAAGCGCATCAGCAGCAAACAGCGCAGGCTGTCTTTGGATGAGTACCGCACCACCTATCTCAAAGTTCCCAAAATTATCAACCGCAAGCCCGTGTTCGTCAGTGAGACGGTGCGTGACGAGCTGGACAGGGTTGTCCGCTACCTCGGAGGGAAGGGCATGAGCGCATCCGGACTTATAGAGAACCTTGTCCGCCTGCACCTCGATGCCTACCGGAATGACATCGAGCAATGGCGCAAACTCTGACGGGATTACGGTGGAACAGGTTGAGCCGTTGGATGCACTCCATCGGTTCGACCGATACACAAAGTGAGTTATTACACTCGGAAATCAATCCGACAGGCGGAGGATTTTTGTGTCCTCAAAGACACAGCAAGGTATGTTTTCAGTTACTCGGATGTTCCGGAGTAACTGAAAACCCTTGCACTGCCGTGGGCAGAATTATCCTCCGAAGTCGGATAATTTCGAGGTTCTTTAATCGGAGATTAAACAAAGGATGAACCATTAAACTAAAAGAATAAGAAGCATGAAAAAGAAGATCAAATACGGGAGGAATCCCAAGTTGAACCCGAAGACGCACTGCGTGATGGTGCGCTTCGATGATGAGGAATGGAACAAGTTCCTCACGATGTACGAGGAATCACAGGTATATGCGAAAGCCGTCTTTCTCAAGGCGCACTTCTTCGGACAGAAGTTCAAGGTGTTAAAGGTGGACAAGGCGATGCTGGAATACTACACCAAGCTGTCGGACTTTCACGCCCAGTTCCGTGCCATTGGTACGAACTATAATCAGGTAGTCAAAGAGCTGCGATGCCATTTTTCGGAGAAGAAGGCAATGGCTCTGCTCTACAAGTTGGAAAGTTGTACCATTGAACTTGTGAAGTTGAGCCGGGAGATTGTGGAGCTTTCAAGGGAGATGGAGAAGTGTTATCAATCCAAATCCGACTGATATGGCATCGATAAAGGTCAAGTTTCGCCCATCCACCGTAAACGGCAGGGAGGGTACACTCTACTATCAGGTCATCCACAACCGTGTGGTCAGACAGATAAACACAGAGTATAAACTTTTCGTTTCGGAATGGGACTGCCATTCTGAAACGGTTGTCTTACATCATATATCGACAGGACAAGAGAGGAACAATTACCTGCTTTCAATCGGTTCACGTATCAAGTGGGACAAGGAGAGACTGAACAAAATCATACACACGTTATCCCAGTCCGGCACATTTGTAACGGACGATATAATCATGCGCTTTTATGACAACAGGCAAGAACTGTCGTTTAACGCTTACATCAGCCAGCAGATAGCGAGACTGAAACGCTTGGGGAAGATACGCACTTCTGAAACTTATACAGCTGCACTCAGAAGTTTTAGCGGTTTTATGAATGACACAGAGGCCTTGTTTGACCAATTTAATGCGGATTTGTTGGCAGAGTACGAGGCTTATTTGAAAGGCAGGGGAAATACGCTCAACACCATATCCTTCTATATGCGTATTCTGAAAGCGGTCTATAACCGTGCGGTGGAAGACGGATTGACCGAACAACGACATCCGTTCAAGTCCGTCTATACGGGAGTGGAGAAAACCATAAAGCGAGCCTTGTCACTCAATGATATTAGACGCATCAAAGGGCTTGACTTGTCATTGATGCCCAATCTTGACTATGCCCGTGACATATTCCTGTTCAGTTTCTATACAAGGGGAATGTCGTTCATCGACATGGCTTATCTGAGAAAGAAAGACCTGCATAATGGCACTCTTTCCTACCGCAGACGTAAGACGGGACAACAGTTGTTCATCAAATGGGAAAAGTGTATGCAAGAGATTCTTGACAAGTATCCGATAAACGAAACGGAATACCTCTTGCCCATCATTACAAAACGGGACGAGGACTATCGGAAGCAATACGCCAACGAACTTCACCGAGTGAACCATCTGTTGAAGAAAATCGGGAAGCAACTGGATTTGCCAATACCCTTGACGATGTATGTCGGTCGGCATTCATGGGCAAGTATTGCCAAGAGCCGTAATGTGCCTATCTCTGTCATCAGCGAAGGTATGGGGCATGATTCTGAGAACACTACGCAGATTTATCTTGCATCGTTGGATACCACCGTGGTAGATAAAGCCAATAAGAAAATACTGGATCTGCTGTGAGGCAGTGGATGTTTAGCGAATCTGTCCAACGCTTGCCAAGAGACGGACGAATTGGCTTATCTTATTGATATATAGTCATGTTTAGCTATTTTCAGAATAACTTTCGCAAAACATTCAGATTCTCTCGCAAAACAAAAGCATGGCAATAGGCAAGATTTTAAGTGTTCTATATCCTGAAAATCATTGTTTTGCTTAACTTTGCACTATAATATCCGTCTCTTGGCAAGAGACAATAGGCATCAACATTATGAGTACAAAATTTTTCAATAATAGACTTGGCAATACGCTTTTCGACAAGTTGAAAGGTATTGCTTCGGAGATGGCAACATTCGACCGCTTCTTGGCGGTTGTAGGTTTCTTCCGTTCATCAGGATATTTTAAGTTGCGTAAGGAATTAGGTGATATATCAGAAATCAAGATATTGGTTGGTATCAACATAGATGATATTTTCCGTAAACATAACAAGACACTTCTAATGCTGGCCAATGATGACAAGGCAAAGGAAATCTACCACAACGGCTTCAAAGAAGATATTGTTAATGCCCAATATGCTCCCGAAGTGGAAGAAGGTATTTTGCAGATGTGCGAAGACCTTGTTTCAGGACGATTACAGATGCGTATCCACGCTACCAAAAACCTGCACGCCAAATTCTATCTCTGTTTGCCACAGAATCATAGTGAACACAGCGATGGTTGGGTTATTATGGGTTCTTCAAATATCTCTGATTCTGGTTTAGGCATTAAGCAACCGCCGCAATACGAACTTAATGTGGCGATGAAAGACTTTGACGATGTGAAGTATTGCTCCGATGAGTTTTGGACTTTGTGGAATGAAGCTGTACCATTGACCGCCGAAGATATTGAAGAGTACAAGAAGAAAACATACTTGGGTTATCAGCCAACGCCATACGAACTATACATAAAAGTGCTTATCGATACTTTTGGCGACCAAGTGGAAGATGATTTTTCCATTCAGTTGCCCGATGGTGTCAAGGATTTGAAATATCAGAAAGATGCCGTTATTCAAGGCTATCAGATGCTGATGAAGCATAACGGTTTGTTCCTTGCCGATGTTGTAGGTTTGGGGAAGACTATGATTGCCACAATGATAGCCAAGCGATTTGTAGAGGCTAACGGCAAAAACACCAATATCCTTGTTGTTTATCCTCCTGCTTTGGAAGACAACTGGAGAAATACATTCAAGTTGTTCGGCATCTACAAAAAAGCCCAGTTTGTCACCAATGGCAGTCTATCCAAAGTTCTTGACGGTAAAGGCAACTACAAGGATAAAGAGGAGTTTGACCTAATTATTGTCGATGAAGCACATGGTTTCCGAAGCGACAGTTCGGGCAAGTATGACGAGTTACAAAAGATATGCAAGTCTCCTTGTGTGAATATGGGCTTATTGAAGAGTTCGCAAAAGAAAGTGATGCTTCTTTCAGCAACCCCACTCAATAACCGTCCCGACGATTTACAGAATCAATTGTTGCTGTTCCAAAACAGCCAGAGCTGCACCATTGATGGAGTTCCGAACCTCAAAGGCTTCTTCTCGGAATATATCTTGGAGTACAAGCGATTGATGCGTGAACGTGATAAGCGTGATGTTACATCCGAAGTGGATAAAATATATGAGCAAATACGTAGCAAGGTTATTGACAAGGTAACAGTTCGTCGTACACGCAACAATATTCTAAATGACCCTGATTATAGGGCAGACATCAAGTCGCAAGGCATCATATTTCCCAATATTCTGCCACCTAACGAATTGGAGTACGTGATGGACTCCGGTACAAGTAATCGTTTCTACGAAACGTTGAAACAATTGACTGATGGAAAAACAGATGAGAATCCGGAGGGCAAGGGATTGACTTATGCCCGTTATCGTGCGGTGGAATTCTTGAAGCCAGAATATCGTAACAGGTACAAGAATGCCGTACATATCGGTCAGACATTGGCCGGAATCTATCGTGTCCACATGGTGAAGCGATTGGAAAGTAGTTTTTATGCTTTCAAAAAATCGCTCCGTACACTTCTTCGTATCACAACCGATATGATTAAGATGTTCGAGGAAGACAAAGTTATCATTGCTCCCGACTTGAAGGTAAAAGACCTGCAAGCAAAGAATATGGAGCTTGATGAGATTATTGAGTATGCCATGAGCAAGGGATATGCAGCCGAGGATATTACCTTCTCAGCCAATGCATTCACTTCTGAATTTCTTGAAATGCTCCACCATGACCGTGATATATTGGAACAACTCAATGCAGACTGGGAGAAAGAGAATGACGACCCGAAATTCGATAAGTTCCGAGAAAACCTTACTCATAACTTCTTCGACAAGGGAATAAATCCATCGGGCAAACTGGTGCTGTTCTCCGAAAGTGTGGATACACTGAACTATTTGTACGATAGACTTACAAAGGAAATGGGTCGTTCCGATGTCTTAATGGTTACGGCTGCCAACCGTAACCGCTTGGGGCAGACCATCAAGGAGAATTTTGATGCAAACTTTGACTGCGCTTCTATGGAGTACAACATCATCATTACATCTGATGTGTTAGCGGAAGGTGTGAACTTGCATCGCTCCAATGTAATTGTCAATTACGATTCGCCTTGGAACGCTACCCGATTAATGCAGCGCATCGGTCGTGTAAACCGTATCGGTTCGGTTGCTCCCAACATTTACAACTATATGTTCTACCCGTCTCAACAGGGCGATAAAGAAATTCAGCTATATAAGAATGCCCTTGTCAAGTTGCAAGGTTTCCATTCGGCATTTGGCGAAGATGCACAAATCTACTCCAAAGAGGAGATTGTAAAGGAGTTCCAGATGTTCGATAACAATGTAAAGGATAGCATTGACAAGAAAATCGCCCTATTGCGTGAGGTGCGTGAACTCTATAATAGCGACCGCAAACTGTATCACAAAATCAAGGCACTGCCAATGAAGAGCCGTGTAATGCGTGATACAGGAAAGCATAGCGGTAAGTCTATTATATTTGTTTCTTCCAATGTCAAGACAGAGTTCTATTTGGCAACAGCCATCGGTGTAGAGGTTATCGACTTTCTTGAAGCGGTAAAATATCTCAAAGCAAAGCCGGAAGAACAGCCTGTGCCGTTCTCTAAAGAAGAACAGCACTACAAGCACGTAAACAGTGCATTGGCTCAATATACGGCCGAATATGTGGAGGCAGCCGATACATCATCAATAAACCGCTCCGATCTTGACAAGACTTCGCTTGAAGCCAACAAGTTCTTGCGTACCATCAAGCAGATTACAACCGACAGCGAGTTAAAATCGCAATGCGATGTGCTGACAGGATATATCAATGAAGGTATCTATGCACAGCTACCTCGTTACTTGAAAGCCTTGTCTCGTGAATACAGGAACGACCGTGCAAAGATGAAGCAGGACGAGTATAGTTTACAAAACAGAATTTCGGAACTGCTTGGCGAGTATCAGACGATGAACAAGGAGCAACGCCACGATGCACAAGACATTTCCAATCCACAAATTATTATTTCAGAATCCTTTAAGTAAATATCACTATGGCAACTATATATACTTCAGATAGTTTAAGAAAACTGTTCCAATCGTCATTCAACTTGGCACAGTGGTACAGTTTTTTGCAACATTTTTTCAATGCAAGCGAATTGAAAGAGAAACCCGAAAGAATAATTGAGAGCACCTCGGATGAAGGCTATTATTTAGGTAACATAAACACTGCCGATAGCTACCGTATAGGCTTGTTTCACTATAATATCCGTCAAGGCTCTGTCGCAAACAAACGTGTAGGACTTCGCAATCTCGTAAAATCATTCATCAACCCTACTTGGGGAGAATTTGATGCGGCATTGGTCGTATTCGACAGTGGCGACCATTGGCGTTTGTCATTCATTTGTGATATTAAAGGCGAAGCGACATCGCCTAAACGATATACATACGTATTCGGCAGTGATGATTTGTTATACAGGACACCTATCGAGCGTTTCAACTTTTTAAAAAAGAAAGGCATATCGTTTGAGAATTTGAGAACTGCATTCTCTGTTGAAGCCCTCTCTGATGAGTTCTTCGACAAGTATCGTGAGCAATATGCCGACTTTATCCAATATATTACAGGTAAGCGTTTTGTCAAGGTTGGCAGCAAGTGGGAAGAAAAAGTACTTGGCGAGCCTGACCCTGCATTGATGCAGGCATTTAACCATAACGAGAAGAAGATTCGTGACTATGTGAAGAAGATGATGGGACGAATCACATTCCTGCACTTCTTACAACGCAAAGGATGGATGTGTGGAGACCTCAACTATATGCAGAATATGTTTGAGTGTTCACCGTATAAGGACGATTATCTTGATTCCGTGCTTGAACCGTTATTTTTCGGTATCCTGAACACTAAACCAGCCGAGCGTGAAGCCCTGTTCGCTGATTACGATTGGGATAAGTCACTGCTTGATGAGTGGAAAGATATTCCATACCTCAATGGCGGTTTGTTTGAGCGTGATGAGGAGGATGAACCTGAAAGCCGTTTCCCTGCCGATTACTTCAAGCGCTTGTTTCAATTCTTCAGCGAATATAACTTTACCATTGACGAGAACGACCCTAATGATGCCGAGGTTGGTGTTGACCCTGAAATGTTGGGTAAAATCTTTGAGAACTTGCTTGAAGACAACAAAGATAAAGGAGCGTTCTATACCCCGAAGGAGATAGTACGCTATATGTGTCAGGAATCGCTTATTGCCTATCTTGAAACCAATACAAGCATAGCAAAAGAGAAGATTCGTAAATTCGTTCTTACGCCCGAAGAAGGAGTTGTGGATATTCCTGAAAATAAGAAACCTAAACTACTTACAGCACTTGAAGAAGTAAAGATTTGTGACCCTGCCATCGGTTCAGGTGCATTCCCTATGGGTTTGCTCAACGAGTTGTTGCATTGTCGTGAAGCGTTGAGCGGCGAACGTTACGACCGGGCCGAAATAAAGAAGAGCATTATCCAAAACAACATCTATGGTGTGGATATTGAGAAAGGGGCTGTTGATATTGCCCGTTTGCGTTTCTGGCTTTCAATCGTAGTTGACGAGGAAATGCCATCGCCATTGCCAAACCTTGATTATAAGATTATGCAAGGAAACTCACTAATCGAGAGTTTTATGGGTGTGGATTTGAGCAAACTCACTTATGAGAAAGGGCATAAGAAAGATAAAGGAGAAATCTCACTTTTCGATGATGAGAAAAATCGCTTGCAAAAAAGGGTATTTCAGCTTTTAAAGGCATATTACTCTTGTAGCGACCACGACAGAAAGGTGAAGTTACAACAAGAAATTTCTGATACTATCAACAAACAGTTGGAGGCACAAGCATACGACCCTGCAATTCTTAGCATACTCAAAACTATTAATCTTGCTGAGAATAACAAATTCTTCCTCTGGCATACTTGGTTTAGTGATGTATTTAACCGAGATGATGATAAAAACGGATTTGACATCGTTATTGGCAATCCGCCATATATCCAATTACAGAATAATGGTGGAGAGTTGGCAAAATTATATGAAGATTGCCGATTCCAGACATTTGCTAAGACTGGCGACATTTATTGCTTGTTCTATGAAAAAGGTTGGCAGCTTTTATGCCAACAAGGGCATCTCTGTTTCATTACATCCAATAAGTGGATGCGTGCAGGCTATGGAGAGAAAACAAGAGGGTTCTTTGCAAAGCATACAAATCCTAAATACTTGATTGATTTTGCAGGAGTAAAGATTTTTGATAATGCAACGGTTGATACAAATATCCTGATTTTTGGCAAGGAACAGAATGAATATCAAACACGCTGTGCAGTTACTGACAAACTGAACAAAGATAGCTTAAAGAATTTGAGCGATTTTGTTCAGCAACAGCATACAATCTGTAATTTTTCTAATGAAGGGAGTTGGGTAATTCTATCTCCAATAGAACAGAGCATCAAGCAAAAGATTGAGTCAGTAGGAACACCGCTTAAGGATTGGGATATTAAAATCTATCGTGGTGTACTTACTGGTTATAACGACGCTTTCTTAAAGTTAACATAAAGCTCTAAAGCAGCCTAAGGAGAATAAGAGAGGTTGGAACGTAAACAGTTGGGAATGAGTAGATTTGCACA
>OGGA01001033.1_pt1 | contig 16134 bp, 15 predicted proteins | sample 1571041 | NCBI WGS metagenome assembly OGGA01 (sample SAMEA2582057, study PRJEB24529) | metagenome | biome: Human gut stool | place: China | collected 2011 | reverse complement strand
TCATCAACCGCCGTCTGCCCAACCCCTTCATGCCCGATGCTCCCCAGCGTATCGCCACCGATACCTCCCAGAAGCTGGCCATCCGCTTCGGCGAGACCATCAAGGCTTACGAAGCGCGCGGTCTGGACAAGTCCAACCTCGTGCTGATCCCGCTGGTGCTGGCAGGCTACGCCCGCTACCTGACCGGTCTGGACGACAACTGCCAGCCCTTCGAGATCTCCACTGACCCGCTGCTGGCTGAGCTGCAGGCCATCGTGGCTCCCCTGAAGGTGGAAGCCGGTGAGCAGGACTTCTCCTGCCTGAAGGCTCTGTACAGCCGCACCGACGTCTTCGGCGTGGACCTGTACGCCGTCGGCCTGGGCGAGAAGATCGAGTCCATGGCCAAGGAGCTGTTCGCAGGCCCCGGCGCTGTCCGCGCTACCCTGCACAAGTACGTCAAGGCCCGCTGATTGAAGCGTCCCCTGACTTCATAAGCCATTTCCGTACCCATGCTGCGTTTTGCTTTGCCGCAGCATGGGTTTTTATGATGTCTTTTTTCCGGCACAGGAAAAGCCGCCGGGCCTTGCGGCCCGACGGCTTTTCTTATGATAGGAGGATCAAAAATGATTGTAGACTATCTTATTCAGTTCAGGATGGTCTGCTCGGTCTCGACGTCGAACAGGTGGACCTTGTGGGGATCGAAGGCAACGCGGACGGTGTCTCCGTTGCGGGCCTTGGAGGTGGGAGCGACGCGGGCGGTCATCTTGTTGCCCTTGTACTCCAGGTACAGGTAGATCTCAGCGCCCATCATCTCAGAGACATCGACCTGAGTATCCAGCTGGCAGTCGGTGTGCTTTGCCATGAACTCGGGCTCATCGTCGATGTCCTCGGGACGGATGCCCATCTTGACCTTCTTGCCAACGTAGGAATCCAGCTTGCCGTCAGCGGTCTTCTCCTTGGGCAGGGGGATGAGGTCGCCGCCCAGATCGACGCTGTACTGGTCGCCCTTCTTGACGATGGTGCCGTCCAGGAAGTTCATCTGGGGGCTGCCGATGAAGCCTGCAACGAACATATTGCAGGGCATATCGTACAGGTTCTGCGGGGTATCGACCTGCTGGATGATGCCGTCCTTCATGACAACGATACGGTCGCCCATGGTCATAGCCTCGGTCTGGTCGTGGGTAACGTAGATGAAGGTGGTAGCCAGCTTCTTGTGCAGCTTGATGATCTCGGTGCGCATGGAGGTACGCAGCTTAGCATCCAAGTTGGACAGGGGCTCGTCCAGCAGGAAGACTGCCGGGTTACGAACCATTGCACGGCCCAGAGCAACACGCTGACGCTGACCACCGGACAGAGCCTTGGGCTTGCGGTCCAGCAGGTGCTCGATCTCCAGGATCTTAGCAGCCTCGTGGACGCGGCGGTCGATCTCGTCCTTCGGGGTCTTGCGCAGTTCCAGACCGAAAGCGATGTTCTTGTAAACGGTCATGTGGGGGTACAGAGCGTAGCTCTGGAACACCATGGCGATATCACGATCCTTCGGGGGAACGTCGTTGATCAGACGGCCGCCGATGTACATCTCGCCCTTGGAGATCTCCTCCAGACCGGCGATCATACGCAGGGTGGTGGACTTGCCGCAGCCAGAAGGGCCGACGAAGATGATGAACTCCTTATCCTGGATCTCCAGGTTGAAGTCGGTAACAGACGGGGCAGTTGCGCCCGGATAGATCTTGTAGATGTGCTGGCAGCTAATGGAAGCCATAATCGTTATCCTCCGTAAAATATTTGATGTTTCACGCCCTTGACGGCGTGTTGTTTCGTTGGTACTATAATAACAGATAATTTTGTGATATAAAATAGCATTTTATTGATTAGAGGTGTCAGATATTGCTGTTTGACTGGAATACCATCGCCGCACCGGCTGCACTGCTGGACGTGCAGCTTTCCGCGCCCCGCACCCTGACCGGCGAAGGGCTGTGGGTCTGCCTTGTTTCCAGCGGCAGATGCACAGCCTCCCTGCCCGGGGCATCGGCCACGCCCGCCGGCTCTGTGCTGGTGCTGCCGCCGCAGTCCGCTGCAGCGGGGCACCTGATTTTAAGCCGTGCCCCGCTCACCCTGACCCCGGAGGACAGCTGCCACCTGCTGTGTGTCCAGCTGACCGGGCAGGCCAGCACGCAGTTTTTGAACGGCCTGCGGGAGCTGCCCTATCTTGCCAAAGGCGAGACCTGCCCTGCCGCCGCTGAGCTGATGGGGCGGCTTGCCGAGGAAAAGCCCACCCACAGCCGTGCCCGCAGCCAGCTGGTCTTTGCCCTGCTGTGCGAGCTGGCAGATGCCGACAGCGCCGCGCCCGCCCTGCCGCCGCTGGTGCAGGCCGCTATTGAGGACATCCGCGCCAATTACGCCGGGCTGTACGGCGTGGAGGAGCTCAGCGAGCGGCTGGGCGTCTCCAAAAGCCATCTTGTGCGCACCTTTACCGCCGCCGTGGGCGTGCCGCCGGGCAAATACCTGACCACCGTGCGCATTGAAGCCGCGCAGCGGCTGCTGCTGCACCGGGAGTACACGCTGGACGTGGTGGCAAGCCTGTGCGGCTTTTCCGGGGCCAACTACCTGTGCCGGGTATTCAAAAAAGAAACCGGCCAGTCCCCTGCACAATGGCGGGCACTGACCGGTCGCGCCGCACAGGCCGGGCTTACGCCCGAGGAGACCATGCGGGAACAGGAGATGTATATTTAAGCTTTTCCGCTCTCTTTTCTGCGCAGCAGAAACAGGGTCAGCAGCGCGGTGAGCAGTTCCGAAGCCGGGAATGCCGCCCATACGCCCGGCATCCCAAACACCGCGCTGAGCACCAGCGAACAGGCCACGATGGCCACCATGCCCCGGCAGATAGAGGTAACGGAGGCCTCTGCCGGGCGGTTCACGGCGCTCAGATAGCCTGCCGCCATAATGTTGAAGCCTGCAAAGAAGTAGCCCACAAAGTACATCCGCATCCCGGTGTGGGCGTACTGCGCCATCTGCACCGAGTTTTCGCTGTTGAACCAGCTTACAAAGGTATCGGTCAGGCCGAACACCGCAGCGTACAGCACCGCCGCCAGCACCAGCACGGTGCCGCTGCCCAGCAGCAGCAGTTTCCGCGCCCCGGCGTGGTCGTTTTGGCCGTAACAGCGGCTCACCAGCGGCTGTGCGCCCTGTGCCACGCCGTTGAAGATGGCGGTAGCCACCAGCGCAAAGTTTGCCACCACGCCGTAGGCTGCTACGCCCACGTTGCCTGCCAGCCCCAGCAGCAGAAAGTTGAACACCGTGGTGGTCACGCCGGAGGAAAGCTCGCCCACAAAGCCGGAGATGCCCAGCTGACAGCTCTGCCCCAGCAGCCTTGCCGAGGGCAGCTGCCGCACGAATTGCAAGGTGTTTTCCTTTTTAAGGAAATGGCGGCTGCAAATGGCGATGCTGATGATGGGCGAAACCGCCGTTGCCAGCGCCGCACCGGCCAAGCCCAGCCCCATGGGGAACATGAAGATATAGTCGAACACCACGTTGAACAGACTGCCGCTCAGGGTCGCTACCATGGCAAGGGAGGGGTCGCCATCGTTGCGGACGAAGGCCGAAACGATGTAGTTGCACATAAAAAACGGCGTGAACAGCAGAAAAATGCGCGCATAGGGGATGCCCAGCGCCACGATGCCTGCATCGCCGCCCATGAGCCGCAGCAGCGCCCCGGGCGCAAAGACACCCGCCAGCATCCACGGGATGGAGGCCAGCACGGCGCACAGGATGGCGTTGGAAAAATACCGCTGTCCCCGGGCATCGTTCTGCGCCTTGGCAATGGCGTAGCGGGTGGCCGAGCCCAGCGCGATCATGGAGCCAATGGCAAAAATAAAGTTATAAATGGGCAGGCAGAGGTTGAGCAGAGTAACGCCGTCTGTACCGGCGGCCTGCGCAATAAAATAGGTATCGGCCAGAATATAGCACGAGGTGCCCAGCAGACCAAAAATATTCTGCGAGACATATTTAAAGAACTGTTTTGTCAGATCCATACACTTTTTCCTTTTTCCCTGTTTTTGCATACGTCTGGAAATTGTAGCATATCTGCCGCCGCAAGTCAACCGCAAAACCCGCCCATTACCGTATAAAAGAAGCAGTTGCGCACAGCGCCCTGCGGGTGTATACTGAACACTGCCGCACCTTGCGGCACACCTGTATGCAGAAAGGAAGAAGCCCTATGTCCGACAGGATCTTATTTTCCATCGGCGAAGCGCTGATCGATATGATCCCCTCCCGGGTGGGGTGCAGCTTTGACGAAGTACCCGCCTTCAGCCCCCGGGTGGGCGGCGCTCCGGCCAATGTCTGTGCCGCCGCTGCCCGGCTGGGCGGGCGCAGTGCGCTGCTGAGCCAGCTGGGTGATGACCCCTTTGGCCACAAGATCGCCCGGGCACTGGCCACCTGCGGCGTGGAGCTCTCCCATCTGGAATTTACCGACAAAGCCAGCACCGCGCTGGCCTTCGTCAGCTTAGCGGAAAACGGCGAGCGCACCTTCAGCTTCTGCCGCAAGCCCTCCGCAGACCTGCTGTACGCCCCGGAGCAGATCGACCCGGGCTGGTTCTCGCAGGCCTTTGCCCTGCATTTTTGCAGCGTCTCGCTGGTGGACAGCCCCATGCGCTACGCCCATCTAGCTGCCATCACTGCCGCGCGGGAGGCGGATGCCATCCTCAGCTTTGACCCCAATCTCCGCTTCCCCCTCTGGCCGGACCGGGAGCAGCTGCGCCAGACCGTGTGGCAGTTTCTCCCCCTGACCCATATCCTGAAGCTTTCGGACGAGGAGCTGCCCTTCCTCACCGGCACGGAGGATATTGAAGCCGCGCTGCCCCGGCTGTTTACCGGGGATGTGCAGCTGGTACTGTACACCTGCGGCAGCAAGGGTGCCCGCGCCTATACCCGCACCGCCAGCGCCCATGCCCGCAGCCCCAAGGTGGCGGCGGTGGACACCACCGGCGCGGGAGACGGCTTTATCGGCTCGTTTTTGTGGCAGCTGCAGCGGGACGGCGTGACCGCCGCCGAGCTGCCAAAGCTTTCCCGCAAGCGCCTGACCGAGTATCTGGCCTTTTCCAATCGCTTCTGTGCCTTCAGCGTACAGCACCACGGTGCCATCGACAGCTACCCCACCTTGGAACAGATGGAGCAGCCGGAGGCCGATTTTCCCCTGCTATAAAGGCAAATTTACAGCGCATTCTGTATTTTTTAATATTTATATGCTATATTGTATAAAAAATCCGCTCTTTCACCGCCCAAAAGGAGGAACCCATGCCCTTTGAGTTTGCTTTTCTGGACTGGTTGTACCAGTTCCGCAACCCGGTAATGAACACGATCTCCATCTTTTTTGATTACGCCGGGGCTCACGGCGAGATTTGGATCGCGTTCACCCTGCTGCTTCTGCTCTTCCGGCGCACCCGCAAAGCGGGCTTTGCCATGGCGGTGGCGCTGGTGCTGTACATGGCGACGGGGCACTTCTTCCTCAAGCCGCTGTTCGCCCGTCCCCGCCCCTGCGATATCAACACTTCCATCACCATGCTGGTGGCGCGTCCGCATGGGCACTCCTTCCCCTCCGGGCACACCGCCTCCGGGGTGGCGGCTGCCTACGCGCTTTGGCTGCAAAACCGAAAGCTGGGCGCGCCCGCACTGGTGCTGGCAGCCTTTATCGCCTTTACCCGGCTGTACCTCTATGTGCACTTCCCCACCGATGTCCTTGGCGGCGCGGTGCTGGGTATCGCTTTGGGCACTGCGGCCTCCGCATTTGCAAACTATATGGCGAATCGTTTTAAGAAACAACAAATTGTATAAGAAAAGGTCGCTGCACGCATTTTGTGTAGCGACCTTTTTGCTCTATTATTCTGCCGGGAGCTGTACTTTCCGGTTCTGTGCCGGGTCCCAGCACACCAGCTCCAACCGACTGCCCGCAGGCAGGGCGGCGTCCGGCTTTGCCGCCTGCCAGCAGCGCTTGAGCGCCGCAGCGGCATCCTCTGCGCCGGGCAGTTCGGTGCACAGCACCGTGCCCTGCCAGCCGTTCTCTGCGTACAGACTCAGTGCGCCCGCTTTGCCGTCCAGAATGGCGGTGATGTCCTGCTGCAGCTGCGCGTAGCCCTCGGCGGTGGCGGCGTACTCGCCATGCCACTTTTCAAAAAACACCGAGAACTCCCCGCACAGCTCAATAAGCAGATCCTCTGTGCCGGAGGGGCTTTGCACCACCAGTGCAAGGTCCTGCTCCTCCATGTAATCAAAGTCCGGGTCGTCCCATGTGTGCACGGTGACCTGCTGCCGGCTGAGCAGCATCAGCAGTTCCCCCTGCTTTTCAGCAGTATCAAAATCGCCCTGCGGGCTGTTCCAGTCTGTGTTCATCGGTGTTCCTCCGTTTATCCGTTGTGCGGGCAGATTTTCAAGCTGTCCGCTCGCTGTCGTCTACGTGCTTTTCCGCTGCGGCGCGGGCCTTCTGTTCCTTTTTGGCGCAGTAGAGCGCGCGGTCGGCGCGGTCCTTCACTGCAACCACGTCCTCCCCGGAAAAGGCGGCAGAGCCAAGGGAGACCGTCGGCAAAATGGCAAACACCTTGCGCCGCTCTGCCAGCAGAGCTTGCAGCATTTCTGCGCAGCGGGCTTCGTTTTCCTCGTCCTTCAGCAGCACGCAGAATTCATCGCCGCCGATACGGTAGCAGTAGCCGCAGCGGGCATAGGCTTTTTTGATGCAGTCTGCGATCTCGGCAAGGCAGACATCCCCCTGCAGATGCCCATAGCGGTCGTTGACCTGCTTGAAGTCATCCACATCAAACACCACCAGCACCCCGCCGCTGCGGCGCATCTCGGCGGTGCGGTTCAGGTAGCTGTTTTGGTTCAAAAGCCCGGTCAGCGCGTCCAGCTGGTTCCACATCTCGCTGCAATAGATATAGTACAGCACGGCCAGCAGGGTGACGCACAGCCATGTGACGTGCAGCGCCGGAAACGCGATCTGGATCACGGTCTCCGCGCCCAGAAACAGGGTCAACGGATAGATCAGCATGCGGCTGCGGTTCTGAAAGGCCGTCGCCGTGCGCACCGTAGCCACCATAAGGTACAGCATGGCGGCATAGTACATCACCACATAAATATAGAAGTACTCGCCCCGGGCGTAAAGGTTCTCCGCGCTCACCGAGAACACCGGCCCGTAGGGCAGCGTTACCGCCAGAAAAAGCAGATACGCGCCCTCGCAGCACACCGCCGCCTTGAATACACGCCGGACGATGGATTTTTTGTCCAGCACATACACAAGGCACAGCGCCACCGCCGGTGTCAGCCCGAAGCCCAGATAGTTGGACAAAATGTTCAGCCAGCGGCAGCCCGGCGGAGCACCGTCCACCACGATGGTGATGACCTCCAGCACCGAGATGCACGCAATGAGCGCAAAGGCCAGAAGGAACCCGCGCTTCTGCTTTTTATTCAAAGATTCGCTCAGCTTTGTAAGAAGGCACATAAAGCCAAGCACAAAAAGATCAATGGTCGTTAAAATAAAGAAATAGCCATCCATTACAAATTATCTCGCTCTGTGAACTGACACCCCTGTCCGGGTACATACAATATTAGTATATCACTCCGCAAAACTTTTCTCAACCGGGAACCGTTTATTTTCATTCAACTAGCAATTCAACTTTTTAATGCAACAGCGTTGCATTGCATATCGCAAATATGCTGTTTGAATGTCACACCATTTTTTGACTCGCGATAAAAAAGCTTCAACGTCTCCCGGACGGCTTTTTGCCGTGGATATCTAGTTTGGACAATGCGCATACCGTCTCGATATGCTCCGTATGCGGGAACATATCCACCGGGGTAAAGCCCTCGGCCTTATAGCCCAGCTTTGTCAGGGTGGCAAGGTCGCGGGCAAGGGTGACGGGGTTGCAGCTGACATAAACCACACGCTTGGGTGCCATACGCGCCACGCTGGCAAGGAATTCCGGGGTAGAGCCCTCGCGCGGGGGGTCCATAAAGATCACATCTGCCTTCTCCCCTGCTGCGGCCGCTTCGCTGATCCAGCGGGTGGCGTCGGCGGCAAAGAAGCGGGCGTTCTTTACGCCGTTGTGTCTTGCGTTGCCAATGGCATCCTGCACGGCGTCCCGGTTCAGCTCCACGCCCACCACCTGCTTTGCATGGTCGGCGGCGGTCAGACCAATGGTGCCAATGCCGCAGTAGGCATCCAGCACTACCTCCTTGCCAGTCAGCTTTGCAGCTTCCACCGCAAGGCCGTACAGCACTTCGGTCTGGGCGTGATTGATTTGATAAAAGCTGCGCGGGCTGATGGCATAGGTCTTGCCGCAGAGGGTGTCCAGAATGAATCCCTTGCCGTACAGCACCTTTTCCGCTTCGCCCAGCACCACGCTGGTCTTGCGGCTGTTCACGTTCTGTACCACGGTGGTCACAGTCACGCCGCGCTGCGCTGCCTCTGCCAGCAGTGTCTTGACAAAGTTTTTCGCGCCCGGCAGCACCGGCTGCGCCGTCACCAGCACCACCATCACCTGCCCGGTGGCTACGCCCCGCCGCAGCAGGCAGTGACGCACAAGTCCGGTGCCCTTGTCCTCATCGTAGGGCTGGTAGCGGCAGGCGTTGGCGGCAGCCCGCACCGCCTGCATGGTCTTGTCCAGCACCTCGTCCTGCAGCAGGCAGCTTTCCACCGGCAGCACCTTATGGCTGTTTGCCGCGTAGATGCCGGAGGTCAGCTTTCCACCCCAGCCGGGGGCAAAGGTGGAGATCACCTTATTGCGGTAGTGGTAGGGCTGCTCCATGCCCCGGATGGGGTGCACCGGGCCGTATTTGCCCAAAAGAGCCCGCACTTTTTCTTCCTTCTGTTTCAGCTGCGCGGCATAGTCCAGCCCCAGCAGTGGGCAGCCGCCGCAGTTTTTGGCACGCAGTTTGCAATCCATGGCAGTTTCTTCCTTTATATAACAGATACTCTCTTTTCAGGATATCACAGGGCAGGGTGGATTGCAACCGCAAGCCGGGGTGATTTTTGCAGTTTTCATTTTTACCGCCGGGGCTTTACTTTCCCGCGATGATTTGCCATAATAGGGACAGAAAACGACCGTTTGCAGGAGGGTTACAAGATGAAGGTCATGGTTTTTGATGTAGGCGGCACCGAGATCAAATACTCGGTCATGGATGAGCAGATGCACCGCACGGACAGCGGCGCGGTGCCCACGCCGCAGGATACGCAGGCACAGTTTCTGGATACGGTCTACCGGCTGTATGCGCCCTATAAGGACGAGGTGACCGGCATTGCCATGGCGTTGCCGGGCTTTGTGGATAACCGCACCGGCTATGTTTCCAACGGCGGAGCGCTGCTGTACAACACCGCCACCCCCGTGGGGCAGCTGCTGGCGGAAAAGTGCGGCTGCCCTGTCATACTGGAAAATGACGGCAAAGCCGCCGCCATGGCAGAGCTGGCAAACGGCGCGCTGAAGGACTGCTGCAACGCTGCGGTGTTCATCATCGGCACCGGCGTGGGCGGCGGCATTATTGCCAACGGGCAGCTGGTGCGCGGGGTGCACTTTACCGCCGGAGAGTACAGCTTTGTCAACACCAACGCCGAGGCGTGGGACGCCCCGGATCAGAACATGGCCTGCCAGTGCAGCACCAGCAATCTGCTTAAATGGTACCGCGCCCGCAAGGCGCTGCCGGAGGACGCCCCGCTGGACGGACGCAGCTTTTTTGCCGCCGCCAACGCCGGAGAGCCGGAAGCGCTGGAGGTGCTGCAACGGTTCTGCCACGCGGTGGCGGTGCAGATCTTCAACCTGACCGTTCTGCTGGATGTGGAAAAGGTGGCCATCGGCGGCGGCATCAGCAAGCAACCCCTGCTGCTGGAAAGCCTGCGCAGCGCCTACGATGGACTGTACGCCTCCCGGGCGGGACAAGCTTACATGGAGGGCTTACCCCGCTGCCAGATCGTGCCCTGTGCCTTCAGCAGCGAGGCCAATCAGGTAGGCGTTGCCGCCGCATATTTTGAAGCCATGCAGAAAAAATGTTGATTTTCAGCCGGTTTCATGGTACTATATCTGCCGTGCGCTCTGCACACAAAACACGAAACAAGGAGATTTTGAACCATGAACACTCTGCATAAATTTGCTGCCCTGACCCTCAGTGCTGTGCTGTCCGTCTGCCTGCTGGCAGGCTGCGGCGCTTCTGCGTCCTCTACCGCTTCCAGCACAGCCTCCTCTGTGGCTTCTTCTGTGGCCGCTTCCGAGGCTGCTTCTTCCGCTGCCAGTAAGGCACAGGCCACGGTGGAGTTCACCGTTACCGCTGCGGACGGCAGCGTGTCCAGCGTACTGCTGAACGTGACCGACGGCGAAAAGCTGAGCACCGCGCTGGCCGAGGCCGGGATCATCAGTCAGGAAGAGGCTGATGCCGGCTTTGTGACCACCGTGAACGGCGAGACTGCCGACTATGATAAGGACCAGGCATGGTGGTGCCTGACCGACGCTGCCGGTGAGATGACCACCGTGGGCGTGGCCGACATTGAACTCCACGACGGTGACAGCTATGCCTTTACCTACACCAAGGGCTAAAAAGCCGGTGGCGCTGCACACTCGGGTGCTGCGGCTGGTGCTCAGCGGCCTGATGGGCGCACTGCTGGTGGTGAGCAAGCAGGCCATGAGCGGCCTGCCCAATCTGGAGCCGGTGAGCCTGCTCATCATCCTGTTTGCACTGGAACTGCCCCGGGAGACGCCCGGCGCCATCACGGTATTCATCCTGCTGCAGGGCGTGCTGTACGGCTTTGGCCTGTGGTGGATGATGTACCTGTATGTGTGGTATCTGCTGGCGCTGCTGGCATGGCTGTTGCGCCGCATGGACAGTGCCTTTTTCTGGGCGGTGTTCAGCGGACTGTACGGCCTGTGCTTCGGCGGGCTGTGCGCGGCGGTGTATCTGTTCGCCAAAACGCCTGCCTTTGCCCTGAGCTGGTGGCTCAGCGGGCTGAGCTACGATGCACTGCACGGCATTGGCAACTTTGTGCTGATGCTGCTGCTCTACCGCCCGCTGCGCCGTGCGCTGCAAATGGCAAAAAAGCAGCTGCGGTTCTAATATTTTCTTTATAAAAATGCAGAGCCGGACAGCCCGCGGGCTGTCCGGCTCTGCTTGTATTCAAAAATATTTTTTCTGCATCGTTACGCATTCAGGCGGGCAAAGGCCTGCCGGACATCGCCGGAGAAATACAGCGTTCCCAGTGCGCACACCGGGCCTTCGCCGCCCAGTTCTTCCGCACGCGCCACACCGGCCTCGATGCTGTCCGCAGCCTCGGCGGTGCAGCCGTAAGCGCGGATATGCTCGGCCAGTGTCTGCGCCGGCATGGCACGGGGGTTGTGCGCCGTCACAGTCACGAACCGCTCGGCCAGCGGTGCCAGCAGCGCCAGCATCTCGTCCACATCCTTGTCGGCCATGATGCTGACCAGAAAGACGAATTTCTGTCCGGGGAAGCGGTCTTTCAGGCTCTGCACCGTGGCGCGCATCCCGTGGGCGTTGTGGCTGCCGTCCAGCACAAAGGCCGGGCTGTGGCGCAGCAGCTCAAAGCGCCCGGGCCAGCTCACCTGCTCCAACCCGGTGCGGATGGCGCTTTCCGGGATGTTCCAGCCGTGCTGCCGCAGCACCCGCAGGGCGGTGATGGCCAGTGCGGCGTTGCGGGGCTGATAGCTGCCGATGAGCGGCAGCCGCACCCCGTCCAGCCCGTCAAAGCTGAAGGTAACTGCATCCAGATCCCCGCCGGTGATTTGCAGCTTTGCAAAGTCCACCTCGGTAAAGGGGGCGTGCTGCTGCGCTGCCACCCGGCGCAGCACGGCGTCTGCCTCCGGTGCGCCGCCGTAGCTTACCACCGGGCAGCCCGGCTTGATGATGCCGGCCTTGGCAGCGGCAATATCCGCCAGCGTAGGGCCCAGCTCCTTGACGTGATCCATGCCCAGTGCGGTGATCACCGCGCAGGCAGGCTTTTCGATGACGTTGGTGGAATCCAGCGTGCCGCCAAGTCCCACCTCCAGCACCACGATATCACACTGCTGCTGCGCAAAATAGAGCATTCCCAGTGCGGTGATGATCTCAAACTCGGTGGGCACGTCCTCCATAGCGTCGGCGGCGGGCTTTACCTGCTCCACCAGTTCCACCAGCGCTTCGTCCGGGATCTGCTGCCCGTTGATCTGGATGCGCTCGTTGAACCGGTTGATGAAGGGCGAGGTATACAGTCCCACCCGGTAACCGGCGGCTTGCAGGCAGGAAGCCAGCATTGCCGCCGTGCTGCCCTTGCCGTTGGTGCCCGCCACATGGACGAACTGCAGCTTTTTGTGCGGGTCGCCCAGCGCCGCCAGCAGGGTGCGGGTGCGGGTAAGCCCGGGCTTATGCCCCGCCCACTGCACCGCGTGGATGTATTCCATTGCCTGTTCGTAGTTCATAGATACTGCCTCGATTCAAGGAATAATATTAAAAATTTCGGAACACCGGAGCGTCTGCCGACGCTCCGGTGTTCCATTTTACGAATCTCTTACTTCTTTGCCAGCTTCATCAGGCTGCGGTTTTCCAGTAGGATGCGCAGCAGTACAACGTTCACGGCGCTCAGGATGAGGGCGTTAGGGATGCGCACTGCCAGTGTTGCCCACGGATAGCCGTAAAACAGGCGCAGCGCCAGCGAGGTGATGACCATGGAGCCCACAAAATGCCCCAGCAGCACGCTGGCTGCAAGCCGCAAATTTGTGGAAAGGCGGTTCAGCTTCTGCCACGCAAAACCTGCCACCAAGCCGATGGCACCCGCACCCAGCGTGATGAGCGGGTTGATGGCGTAGCCCGCCAGCACACCGCCGATGATATCGGCCACCGCGCCCACCGCAAAGCCTGCGCCGGGGCCGAACACCACCGCTGCCAGCAGCACCGGCAGACTGCCCAGATTGAACCGGACGAAACCGGTGGAGATGCTGAGCACCCGGCTGAACACGATGCTCATAGCCACTAGCAAAGCCAGCATGGTCAGGGTACGCACCGAAGTTTTTTTGTCGTTCATTGTAGTTGTCCTCCTTAAAAAGGAACAGCAGGCAGGACGCAAAAACGCCCTCCCCTGTGACAGACCGCACAAAGGAGGGCGTGAATTCCAACAACATTCACTTCCGGGCAAAAACCGCAGACGGCTCTCGCCTGCACCCAAGTCCATGCAGCAGCGGGATGCAGACCCTGCACCGCGGTCAATACCTTCGTCCGCAGCACAACTCCCCGTTGATGCGGCACTTAACGCGCAGGGTCTTACTCTGTTGATGATGCCATTATAATCCTTTTTTTGCCGCTCCGCAAGCGCGCAAACAGACATCTTTGCCAAAGGAGCGTTTTTATTTTTGGCAGTGTTGTATAAACGTAGGACTTTTTCCTGCCGGTCTCCCTCTTTTCTTTTGGCGCAGAACGTGGTAAGATGAACACAAGATACCAAAGGGGAAACTGCCCCGGAAAGGAAATTTTCCATGAAATTCAGCGAAATGACCTATACCCGCCCGGACATCGACGCCCTGCTGGCACGGTGCAAACAGCTGGCCGCCAAGGCCGCTGACGCCCCGGACGGTGATGCCCTCATTCAGGTGTACTACGAGCAGAGCCGCGCCTTTGCGGACTACACCACCGCCTCCCAGCTGGCCAACATCCACTACACCTGCGACACCCGCGATGCCTACTGGAAGGCTGAGCAGGACTTTTTTGATGCCAACGGCCCCGCTGTGACCAACGCCAGTGTGGAGATCAGCCGGGCATTTCTGGCAAACCCCTATGTGGATGCCCTTACCGAGCACTTCGGCACCACCTGTGTGGCCGGTATGAAGAACGCCGTGCTGGGCATGGACGACCGCACCGTGGAATTACAGCAGGAGTTCAACGCGCTGGTCAGCCAGTACCAGCAGATCTACGGCGGCGCACTGGTGGAGCTGGACGGCAAGCAGCTGACCATCCCCCAGCTGGGCCCCTACAAGGAGGATCTGGACCCCGCCGTGCGCCGCGCCGCCTACGAGGCCGAGGCCGGTTACTTTGATGCCCACCGCGACGAGCTGGACACACTGTACACCAAGATCGTCAAGAACCTGAACCAGCAGGCCAAGGTGCTGGGCTACAAGGATTACAGCGAGCTTTCCTATGTGCGCATGAACCGCATCGGCTACGGACAGGCCGAAATTCAGGCCTTCCGGGATCAGGTGGCAAGGGACGTTGTACCCGAGCTGCAAAAAGTGATGGCCATGCGCGCCAAGCGCACCGGCATCACCCACCCCACCTTTACCGACCTGCCCATCATCTTCAAGGACGGCAACCCCAAGCCCATCCCGGGCTATCAGGCACGCATGGATGCCGCCCGCACCATGTACCACGAACTGAGCCCCGAGACTGCCGAGTTCATCGACTTTATGCAGGACAACGAGCTGTTCGATGTGGAAAGCCGTCCCGGCAAGATGTCCGGCGGCTACATGACCAGCCTGCCCAGCTACAAAGCGCCCTTCATTTTTGCCAACTGGAACAACACCTCCGGCGATGTGGACGTGCTGACCCACGAGTGCGGCCACGCCTTTGAGGGCTATGTGGCTGAGCGCGATCCGAAGATCCCCGCCGACCTCGAATGCCCCGGCATGGAGAGCGCCGAGATCCACTCCATGGCCATGGAGTTCCTCACCGCGCCGTGGCACCACCTGCTGTTCGGCAAGGACACCGAGAAATATTCCCTGCTCCACGCCGAGGACAGCTTTGTGTTCCTTGCCTACGGCTGCGCCGTGGACGAGTTCCAGCACATCATGTACCAGAACCCGGACCTGACCCCCGACCAGCGCAACGCCGAGTGGCTCAAGCTGGAAAAGAAGTACCGCCCGTGGATCGATTTTGACAATCTGCCCTTCTACGGGCGCGGTGCAGGCTGGCAGCGCCAGCTGCACATCTACGAGTGCCCCTTCTACTATATCGACTACTGCCTGTCCACCATGGCAGCGCTGCAGTTTTTCCTGCTGAGCCTTGACGACCACAAGGACGCATGGCAGCGCTACCTCAAGCTGGTGCGCCGCGCCGGTCTTGCCAGCTACACCGAGCTGCTGCAGACCGCCGGGCTGAAGGTACCCTTTGCGGAGGGCAGCGTCAAGGGCATCGCCCAGCAGATGACCCGCTGGCTGGAGGAGCATCAGGTGGGCTAAAGGCAAGCGAAAGTCGTTTCGTTACAGTGTCAGGGCGTTTCGTGTCAGTTTTCTTGCTTTTCCGCCGGGCTGCGGTATACTGAAACCAGCATCATCCCCTTCGAAAATGGAAAGGAGTACTGACTTATGAGATCAACCCGTTTGTTCCGGCGCATCGTTGCCGGTCTGTGCGCTGCCGCTATGCTGTGCGGCGGCATGGCCGCTTCGGCTGCTGCGCCCGCACTGCCCGCCGCCCCCGCTGCGGTGGAGGACACCAACGCCGCCCCCAGCGATGCCGAACTCAAGACTGCTTTTTCCAAGTTCACCGTCACCTACGACGAGGAGACCGGCGGCTGGGATCTTTCCTCTCCGCAGGAGCAGGCCAGCATGGCCAAAAAGTCCTGCGGGCTGTACCCCTATATGTTCGTGCAGGACGACGGCATTGCCTTTAACATGATCCTGACCTATGCAGGCAGCAAGAAGCTGGACATCAAGACGGTCAATGTGACTGCCGATGATAATATGTATACCTTCACCTGTGATGAAGAGTACGGCGGCGGCTACGATCAGGATCTGGGCTGCTGGTTCGATCTGGAGCTGTTCCAGCTGAGCGACGACGAGATCAGCTGGCTGAGCGAGTGGCTGAACGCCAAGAGCGCCACCGCCGTGTTCGTTGGGCGGAACGGCACCACCCAGAGCTACGCCCTGACCAAGGAGAACCGCACCGCCATTCAGGAGATGGTCACCGCCTACAACCTGATGCTCTCCTCCACCGTGGAGCAGTGCGACTCCATCCTGACCAGTCTGGCAAAGTAAACGCATTTCCAGAGTCCCCGGAGCGTCTGCGGATGCTCCGGGGACTTTTTGCACTAATTTTTTATTTTTTGCAAAAAAAGCTTGCAAAGCCGGCCAAGCTGTGCTATACTTATCGAGCTGTGATGTGCTGCTATAGCTCAGTTGGTAGAGCGCATCCTTGGTAAGGATGAGGTCTCCA
>OGGA01001031.1_pt1 | contig 16159 bp, 16 predicted proteins | sample 1571041 | NCBI WGS metagenome assembly OGGA01 (sample SAMEA2582057, study PRJEB24529) | metagenome | biome: Human gut stool | place: China | collected 2011 | reverse complement strand
TATTAAAAGCTCCCCCACTCGGGGGAGCTGGCAAAGCCGCAAGGCTTTGACTGAGAGGGTTTCACCTCCTTACACAAAAAAGAGCCACCGCACAAGGTTCTGTGCAGCGGCTCTCCGGTGGATTTAGTTCATCTGTTCCAGAGCCTTTTTCAGGTTCTTGGCGATCTGGTCCGGGCAGCTGGTGCTGCGGAAGCCACACAGCGTGCCGTCCAGACGGGCAATGGCATCCTCTGCCTTCATGCCGGTAAGCAGCTGGCAGATGCCCTTCAGGTTGCCGTTGCAGCCGCCGACGACCTCGATGGAAGCAATGGTGTGGTCATCGTTCAGCACAAAGTTGGTCTGCTTGGAGCAGGTACCCTTGTTCGGGAAGGAAAATTCCTTGCTCATGGTCTTTACGTCCTCTCTCTTTTACGTTTTTCGGCGATGGCGCGCAGCTGCGCTGCGGCTTCGTCGGGTACGGTACAGGTACCGATGGGGTGCGGGTGCTTGTGGTTGCGGCCATGGAAGTCCGTGCCCGCAGTAGCCACAAGGTCGTACTGTTTGCACAGGGCAAGGCACTCGGTGCTGTCCTCCGGGCTGTTGCTGGGGTGGTACACCTCTATGCCGTCCACTGCGCCCTCTGCTGCCAGCTCACGCAACAGGGGCATACTTTTATACACCGTGGGGTGGGCAAACACCACCGCGCCGCCGCTGGCTTTAGCGGTAGCCAGCACCTGCCGCACCGGCAGATACTCCGGCGAGTGCAGCACGATGCCCCGGGGGTTCCACCCGAACAGCTTGTGGTAGGTCTCGCCGTAGATGCTGCCATCGGTCAGGCCCAGCAGTTCCAGCGCCTGCATCAGCCCGCTTTTGAACAGCACTCCGCTGGCCTTGGTGGTCTCCCATGCAAGGTCGGTGGTAAACTGCGGGTACAGCTGCTCCAGCTCCTTTGCGCTCTGCAAAGCGCAGGCGTTGCGGCGCTCCTTCATGATGGCGCAGTGCTCCCGCAGCGCCGGGCAGTCCACGTCCGGGTAGTAGCACAGCAGGTGCACCCGGTGCTGGCGCTCAAAGTCGTAGCCGGTCAGCTCCACGGCGGGGATCAGCTCTACCCCGTCCTGCCCGGTGTGGGCATAGGCGTACTGAGCGCTGAGCAGGGTGTCGTGGTCCGAAAGGGCGATGGCGTGCAGCCCGGTGCGGGCAGCGATGGACGCCAGCCGTTCAATGGGCACAGCACCATCCGAGCAGGTGGAATGGATATGCAAGTCACAGGACATAGCGGGTTACTTCCTTAGTGCTTATAGAAATTGATCAGGCAGCCGTCAGCCAGGATCTGGCGCTCGTCGGTGGTGAGCGGAGCCATGTACAGCTCAAACTCCTTGACGGTATCGCCCAGAACGTAGGCCTTGATGTTCTGCAGATCGCCCTTGAGTGCTTCCCGCACATTGGGGATGAGCACATAGTCCCCCAGACCAAAGGGGGTGGCACCTGCCAGCTGCAGGGGCAGCATGCCCCAGTTGATGAGGTTAGAGCGGTAACGCTTGGTAGCGTACTCGGTTACGATATTGGCACCGGCACCCAGCACACGCTGGCAGCTGGCGGCCTGCTCGCGGGCAGAGCCGTCACCGGGCTTGACTGCAAAGATGGTAGAAGCGATCTGGATATCGTTCCAGTTCAGCTGTTCGCAGCCGGGTACGGCGTTCACCTTTGCCAGCAGGGCAGCATCCCCTGCACCGGCGCGGCGGGCGTTCTCTTCGGCCTGCACAGCCTTGGCGCGGCCCACATACTCCGGGTCCTTGCGGCTGAGGGTGAACTCAGCCAGACCCAAGGGGTTGGAACGGTAAGAGGACGTCTCACCGGAGGGGATCAGCTCGTCGGTGGTGGTGACGGGGTCGGTGATATAAGAAGCCACCTTCAGCAGCAGGTTGTCACCCAGCGGTGCGATCTCCGGCCAGTCCTTGATGTTGGGGCCAAACTTGAGCAGGGCATCGTAATCGCCCTTGCCAAAGCCCTGATACACGCGGGTGTCGTAGCTGGAAGCATCGTACTGGTACTCCGGCACGGTGGGATCGTAATCAATATCGGTGGCGGGGGTCAGGATGCCGCCGTTTGCGGTGGTGGCTGCAATGCTGCGGGCATCCATCAGTGCCACACCGGCCAGCTGACCGCTGCCGGGCTTGGAGCCCTCGCGGCTGGGGAAGTTGCGGGTGGTGTGACGGATGGACAGTGCACCGTTGGCGGGCACATCGCCTGCGCCAAAGCAGGGGCCGCAGAAGGCGGTGCGGATGGTAGCACCGCTGGCCATCAACTCGCCAATGACGCCGGTGCGCACCAGTTCCATCATGATGGGCTGGCTGCCGGGGTAAACGCTCAGGGCGTAGTCGCCGCAGCCGCCGGTGTGACCCTTGAGGATGGAAGCAGCCTCGTAGATGCTGTCGTACAGACCACCTGCACAGCCTGCAATCACGCCCTGATCCACACGCAGCTTACCGTTTTCGATCTTGCTGCACAGATCCAGCTGCACATCCTTGCGGCCGATCAGCTTCTGCACATCCTGCTCGCAGGCGTGGAGGATGTCCTCCAGGTTTGCGTTCAGCTCCTCAATGGTAAAGGCATTGGAGGGGTGCATGGGCAGGGCGATCATGGGACGGATGGCAGAAAGATCCACCTCCACCACGCCATCGTAGTAGGCAAGGTCTGCCGGTGCAAGCTTTTTATAGTCTGCTGCACGGCCGTGCACTGCCAGAAAACGCTGGGTGACTTCATCGGTCTCCCAGATGGAGGACAGACAGGTGGTCTCGGTGGTCATGGCATCAATGGCGTTGCGGGTATCCTGCCGCAGGGAGGCAATGCCGGGGCCCACGAACTCCATGACCTTGTTCTTGACGTAGCCGCTCTTGAACAGCTTGCCCACAAGGGCAATGGCTACATCGTGGGGGCCGCAGCCCGCCGGCAGACTGCCGGTCAGGTAGATAGCCACCACGCCCGGGCGGGCAACATCATAGGTGCGGCCCAGCAGCTGCTTTGCCAGCTCGCCGCCGCCTTCACCGATAGCCATGGTGCCCAGTGCGCCGTAGCGGGTGTGGGAGTCCGAGCCAAGGATCATTTTGCCGCAGCCCGCAAAGCGCTCGCGCATATACTGGTGGATGACTGCCATGTGCGGGGGCACAAAGATACCGCCGTACTTTTTGGCAGCGGACAGGCCAAAGCGGTGGTCGTCCTCGTTGATAGTGCCGCCCACAGCGCACAGGCTGTTGTGGCAGTTGGTGAGCACATAAGGGATGGGGAACTTTTCCAGCCCGGAAGCACGGGCGGTCTGGATAATGCCCACAAAGGTGATGTCATGGCTTGCCATGGCATCAAACTTGATCTTCAGGTTCTCGGCATCGCCGCTGGTGTTGTGTGCCTGCATAATATTGTAGGCCATAGTACCGGTCTTAGCCGCGGCAACGGCAGCGGCATCAAAGCCCTTTGCTGCCAGTGCAGCGGGTGCATTGCCGTCTGCGGGCACCCACTCTCCGCGCGCATAGTACGCACCGCCGGTGCTGCATTTGATCATATCCAACATCTCGATTCGCCTCTCTTTTTGTATTTTCCCGCCCGCCGCAATTGCGGGCATTGCCCCGGCAGTGCGGCTATTCATCCCGAAAACAACCGTCCTCTTAGCCTTCACCCCTTGGGGGGAAGGTGGCGCGCAGCACCGGATGAGGGGTATTTCTTGGCAACAGTGCCCTCATCAGTCGCCTGCGGCGACAGCTTTTCAAAGACCTTTGCCCCTGCCCTGTTACGGCAAAAGCCGTATTCATTTGCTATTATAGCATGAAAAAGCGAAAAGAAAAAGCATTTTTTATGAACCCTTACTGTACCTTTGCGGCGGCTTCCTGCTGCTTTTCCCTTTGCAGCCTGCGGTACACCACAAGATAGGCCGGGATCAGGAAGAAGCAGGCAAAGAACCATGCCACCGGGTTTGCGATGCAGGCGGCAAAGTAGCCCCACAGCGGCACGAACCAGAAGCCCACCATGGCGCGGGCGATCATCTCGGCCACACCGGCAAACATGGCAAGGCCGGAGTGCCCCAGACCCTGAATGGTGTAGCGGTAGATGATAAGCACCGCCAGCGGGATGTAGAACGCGCTGTTCCAGAAGATGAAGTCCTGCGCGTTGGCCATAATGGCGGTCTCGCCTGCGTCCAAAAACAGGCCGATCAGGGGCTTGTCCAGCACGCGCAGAATGAGGAAAGAGGCCACGCTGTACACGCAGCCGATGCCCAGTGCGGTGTTCACGCCGCGGTTCACGCGGCCCAGATCCTTCGCGCCCATATTCTGGCTGGTGTAGGTTGTCATGGCAGTGCCGATGCTCTCCAGCGGCACGCTGAGGAACTGCGCAGCCTTGCCGCCGGCGGTCTGCGCGGCCACGATATCGCTGCCCAGACCGTTCACCGCGCCCTGCAGCACCACGCTGCCAATGGCGGTAATGCTGCACTGCAAGCCCATGGGGAGGCCCATGGCGCAAAGCTTTGCGCAGTGCGGAGCGCTGATGCGTCCTTCTTCCTTATTCCAGCGCAGTTCCGGGTAGTGGCGCATGATGTAAATAAGGCTGTCGATGCCCGCCACAGCCTGACTGAACACGGTGGCAAAGGCCGCGCCGAACGCGCCCATGTTGAACACAATGATGCAGGCAAGGTCCAGCCCGATGTTCAGCACGCTGGCCACCAGCAGGAAATACAGCGGGCGCTTGCTGTCGCCCAGTGCACGCATCAGGGCGCTGGTCACATTATAAAGCAGAGTGAAGGGGATGCCTGCAAAAATGGTGCGGATATAGATATCCGCAAGGTCGATGATATCGGCCGGGGTGTTCGTCCACACCAGCACCAGCCGGGTCATAGCCACAGTAACGACGGTGAGCACCGTGGCAAAAGCGATGGACAGCCACACGGTATTGGCGGTGTAGCGGCGCATCTCGTGGTGGTCGTGGGCACCGAAGGTCCATGAGATGGGGATGGAAAAGCCGCAGGCAATGCCGTTGACAAAGCCCAGCACCAGATAGTTCAGGCCGCCCACGCTGCCTACCGCCGCCAGCGCTTCCACGCCCACGAACCGCCCCACGATGATGGTATCGGCCAGATTGTAGAACTGCTGGAACAGGCTGCCCAGCATCAGCGGCACAGCAAAGGCAAGCAGCAGCTTCAGCGGGCTGCCCTGCGTCATATCTTTGGTCATGGAAATATACCTCCTGCCAACACAAAAAAGGGTGGATGTTCGCATTTTTGCCGTGAAAAACGCCCTGCCGGAAAAGCGGCAGGACGTTGTAAGGATTCATGAGTGGTATTATAGCGGAGCAGCGCCGATTTTACAAGACTTGGTTTGCATCAACATTTCCAGTTTTTTGCGCAAAGAATTGGTGATTTTGCTCATTCCGCGTAGTGTGCCAAAAACTGTTTGGTGCGCTGTTCCCGCGGGTGGTCGATCAGCTGCTTTGCAGGGCCTTCCTCCACCACCACGCCGCCGTCCATGAACAGGATGCGGTCAGCCACATCCCGGGCAAAGTGCATCTCGTGGGTCACGATGATCATGGTGGTCTTGCGGTCGGCCAGTTCCCGCAGCACTCGCAGCACCTCGCCGGTCAGCTCCGGGTCAAGGGCGCTGGTGGGCTCGTCGAAGCAGAGGATGTCCGGGTGCAGTGCCAGCGCCCGGGCAATGGCCACCCGCTGCTGCTGCCCGCCGGAAAGCTGGTGCGGGTAGTGGTCTGCCCGCTCCGAAAGCCCCATCTGCGCCAGCAGCTCCCGCGCCTGCTGTTCCAGCTGGGCGTGCACCGCCTTTTTGTTGGCACGGTAGTCTGGGCGTTCCTTTGCCAGAAGCTCCCCTGCCAGCATCACGTTCTGCAAGGCGGTATACTGCGGGAAGAGGTTGAAGTTCTGGAACACCAGCCCGAAGTGCAGCCGCTTTTTGCGGATCTCGCTCTCCCGCTGGGTGGCGGGGTCGGCGGCGTCCCACATGGTCTCGCCGTTCACCCGGATGCAGCCGGTGTCCGGCCGCTCCAGAAAGTTCAGGCAGCGCAGCAGGGTGGTCTTGCCGGAGCCGGACGAGCCGATGATGGCCAGCGCCTCGCCCTGCTCTAAGGTAAGGGAAATATCCTTTAAGACCTTTGTATCTCCGAAATTTTTGCCAATGCCGGAGGCCTCCAGTAATGCCATATTCTTAAAAACCTCCTCAGCAGCGGAAATAATCCAGTTTCTTTTCAGCCCAGTTGAACAACAGGGTGAGCGCGCCTACGAACACAAGAAAGAACAGCGCCGTGGAGAACAGCGGCCAGATCAGGCCCTTTGCGCTGTACTCCTTGGCCATCATGATGATCTCCTTGTTGGCGATGGTGTTCGCCAGTGAGGTGTCCTTGACAAGGGTAATGATCTCGTTGCCCATGGGCGGCAGGATGCGCTTGACCACCTGCAGCAGAGTGACCTTGAAAAAAATCTGCGTGCGGGTCATGCCCAGCACCTGCCCGGCCTCGGTCTGCCCCTTAGGCACTGCCTCGATGCCGCCGCGGTAGATCTCGGAAAAATAGCAGGCGTAGTTGATGGCAAAGGCCACTACCGCCGCCACCATGCGTCCGCCGGAGCCGGAGGGCCACGGGTTATTCATGCCCAGCAGACCGGGGCCCAGATAAATGACGATGATCTGCAGCATCAGCGGCGTGCCGCGGATGACCCAGACAAAGGTCTTTACCGCACCGGACAGCAGCCTGCACCGGCTCATGGAGCCAAAGGCCACCACCAGCCCCAGCGGCAATGCAAACAGCAGCGTAAGGGCAAACAGCTCACAGTTGAGCAGGAACGCGCCGGAAAGGCGCCCAAGGATCACAGACACAAAAACACACCCATCTATCGTTTTGTTTTACGCCCGGCTCAGTCGGCCAGTGCCAGCTCGTACTTCTCGGCCAGTGCCTGCATGGTGCCGTCGGCCTTCAACTCGTCAAAGGCGGCGTCCACTGCGGCGGCGGCATCGCTGCCCTTGCGGAAGGCCACGCCGTACTCCTCGGCATTCAACTCGTCCACAATTTTCAGGCTTGCGTAGTCGGTGTCCTCCCCGATCATGGCGTTGGCAAGGGTCAGATCCAGCACAGCGGCATCTGCCGTACCGGCAGCTACTTCCATCAGGCAGTCGGTCTGCACGCTCTTGGAAACATAATCGGCCTTGGCAAAGTTCTCGTCGCCCTGAATGGCGGCCTCACCGGCGGAACCGGCCTCGGCTACTACGGTCTTACCGGCAAGGTCGGCGGTGGAGGTGTAGGCGGTGCCCTCCTTGACCACCACGACCTGTGCATTCTTGGCGTAGGCCTTGGTGGTGGCGGTGTTGGCCATGATATCCTCGGTCAGGGTCATGCCGTTCCAGATGCAGTCGATGCTCTTGGCGTCTAGCTCCACCACCTTGGTGTCCCAGCTGATCTCCACGAACTCCGGCTCTACGCCCAGCTTTGCGCACACAGCGGTGGCAAGCTCGGTATCAAAGCCGGTAAAGTTGCCGTCGGCATCGGTGTAGTTCATGGGCTCGTACACGGTGTAGCCGATGACCATTTTGCCCTTGCCCTTGATGTAGTCCAGATCGCTGCCCGCTGCAGCAGAAGCCGAACCGGCTGCGCTGCCGGAAGCAGACGCCGCCGCAGAGGTGGATGCACTGCCGTCGCAGGCTGCAAGGCTCAGTGCCAGAGCGCCGGCCAGAAATGCACTTGCAATACGCTTGAGTTTCATATCTTTTTCCTCCCATGGGGGACGTTCTGTGTCCCGCTTCCCTCTCGTTTTACCATTTTACCATGCTAAAGTGGTAAAATGTAGCTATAGAATAGCGCGTTTGCCGCCGTTTGGCAAGAGGAAACCTGTATTTTTTGCACAATGCACTGCTTTGCCCCGCCCGTAAGCCCGCTTTTTGTGGGAAAGTGTGCATACCCCTTTCGGCTTTGCGCCTGAGAGGGCAGCTGCAAATACCCCTTCCGTCTGCTCACTGCGTTAGCAGCCACCTTCCCCAAAGGGACAGCTTAACTCCCTCAGTCAAAGCCTGACGGCTTTGCCAGCTCCCCCCCCCCGGAGAGGGAGACTCTGGCGTATCCGCAAACTTTGCGCTTGAGGGGCAGCAGGCATACCCCTCCCGTGAAAATGAGATAGCGGAGCGTCCGCAGACGCTCCGCTATCTCGAAATTAAAAATAATTTTTCCGCTGATTATGCCCAAAGCGCACGCGGCGGGCATTCCAAATCGTCTCCTACTGCTCCGCCATGGCCTTCAGCGTCGCCTTTTGCAGGTCGGTGACTGAGATGGTGCACAGTGCCTTCAGGTCGGCATCCGTGCCGTCCGCGGAGAGTTTGCCGATCTCCACGGCGTTTTTGCCCTTCAGGTATCCGCTCCAGCCTGCGCTGTGCTCGTACCACTCCTTGCCTAGGGCGCTTGCGCTGCGCATTCCGTAGCGGTCGCCCAGCTCGTTTTTGGTGTACACCGGCTCTCGCGGGGCAGATACGGTGCCGTCCGCGCTGACGGTCAGCTCCGGCTCGGTCATATCGCCGATAGCGCTGGTCACCCGGGCGTTCTCGTCCATGGTCACCACCGCCAGCGTGATCTTAGCCTGCACCTGTGCGTCCTTATCATCTGTGCCCGCAAGCCCCTGCGGCATTTCGGCTACCTCAACGCCCAGCTTGACCGTATCACCCCGGGCAGCGCCCAGCACCTGTGCATTCTCGCAGGCGCGGACAACGGCATCCCGGTAGCGGTCCACCGCAATGGTGCAGCCGGAGAGAAGGTCTGCGTCGGTGGATTTGCCGTCCGCATCCGTTTTCAGCTTTTTCACCTCGTCCGGGGTCTTGCCCTTGAGCCAGTTACCAAAGGCATCCGCCTGCTCTGCCCAGCCTTTTTTCAGCCCGGACACCTCGGCCAGTGGGTAGTCTTTCCCCTTCTGGCGCTTGGTGCGGGTGTCGGTGGGGGTGGTCACCTTGCCGGTGCCGTCCGCGCTGACCGAAAGTTCCAGCTCGTCCAGCGTCACCCCGGCCAGCTTGCCGTCTGCATCCAGCAGCACGGCAGCCGCCACGGTGCGGATATTGCCCGCACGGTCTGTACCTGTCGCTTCGGTCAGAACGCCTAGTCCGGTGCGCCACGCCGCGCCTTGCGCCGCGCTGCTGCCCGCAGAGGTGCTACCGCTCATAGGGCCGGAACTGCCGCCGGAGCTTCCCCCGCCGCAGCCGGTCAATGCCAGTGCTGCTGCCAACGTGCAGCACAAAAACCAACGCGATGCCTGTTTCATATCGTCACATACGCTCCCTTTCCGTGCCTGCATTGCAGACGCAGGCTTTGGAGCCAGTATGCCCCGCCGCGCGGGATTTTATGAGCAGGCGCTTACATTAACGGACTGAGCAGACGCAGCACGCTGTCCAGCACCGTACCGGCCAGACCGGTGCGGCAGTCGGCGCACTGCACCTCCCGGCACTGAGGCAGGGTGCGGCGCACATCGTCCCGCAAAGCCAGCACCTGGCTGTTTTGCAGCAGCAGCACCCCGCACTCGAAGTGCAGAAACATACTGCGGTAGTCCATATTGATGCTGCCCACCACCGCCGCGCGGTCATCGCTGACGCAGCACTTGGCGTGGAGGAAGCCCGGGGTGTACTCGTAGATGCGCACCCCCGCCCGCAACAGGGGCAGATAGTACGAGCGGCTCAGCCGGAACACCAGCTTTTTGTCCGGGATGCCCGGCAGCACCAGCCGCACATCCACCCCGCGCTTGGCGGCGTTGCGCAGCGCGTCCAGCATTTCCTCGCCAATGGCGAGATAGGGCGTATAAAAATAGACGTATTGCTGTGCTTGTGCCAGAATATCCAGATAGACGGTTTCTGCCACCGGCTCTTCGTCCAGCGGGCTGTCCGCGTAGGGCTGCACAACCCCATCGCTGGCGGGCAGCACCGCAAGCTGCGGACGGAAGGCGCTGTAATCCTGCTCATAGGGGCGGAAGGCGTTCCAGAAATCCAGAAACATTACGGTAAAGTTCCACACCGCAGCGCCCTCGATGCGCAGGCCCGCGTCCTTCCAGTAGCCGAAGCGGGTGATCGCGTTGATATATTCGTCCGCCAGATTGATGCCGCCGGTGTAGGCTACTTTGCCGTCTATCACCACGATCTTGCGGTGGTCGCGATGGTTCATCACCAGCGAGAGCAGCGGCACCACCGGGTTAAAGGGGATGCAGCGGATATGCGCCCGCTCCATGCGCACCACAAAGTCCTTGGGCAGACCCAGCAGGCTGCCGAAGTCATCGTAGATCAGCCGCACGTCCACCCCCTGCGCCGCCTTGCGCCGCAGAATGTCCTCCACGCCCTGCCACATCTTGCCCTGACTGACGATAAAAAACTCCAGAAAGATGCTCTTCTCTGCCTTTTCAAGGTCGGCCAGCAGTGCCGGGTACATGGCCTCACCGCAGGAAAAATACCGGGCGGTGGTGTTCTTCCATGCAGGATAGCAGCCGTACTGGGTCAGGTAGCGGCTCACGCCCCGGTTTTCGTCGCACAGCCCGGCGGTCTGTCCGGGCTGCTGAGCGCGGTCTGCCCGGTGCGCCTGCTCCACCGCCTGCATTTTGCTGCGCAGGCGGCGGGAAGGGCGCTTGTTGCCAAAGGCCAGATACAGCGCCCCGCCCAGCAGCGGCAACAGCCCGATGAGGGCGATCCAGCCCACCTTATAGGCGCTGTTTTCGTCCTTGCGCACCAGATACAGAATGATCAGCAGGCTTAGCCCGTTGAGCACCCCTGTGACCCACACCCGCGCCGTACCGGTGGTGAGGGCAAAAAACACCCACGCCAGCCATGCAAGCTGCAGCGCCACCAGCACCACCGTGACCGTGATGCGGTTGAGGATGCGGTTGAAAAACTTGACGATGGGAAGCCGGAACAGCATACCATCTCCCCCTTTCCATGTTATCCCACTTTATATATGGGTAAGTATAGCGCGTTTTTTCACCCTTTGCAAGTTTTTGGTGTCGGGTACACCGGCGTGCCGGCCGCCTTTATTCCTTATAAAAAGTTCACCGGAGCGTCCGCAGATGCTCCGGTGAATCGAAATCATAGTATCATATTTTCCGCTCATACGGTGGGTGCTTCGCTGTCCTCGTAGCCCACCATCAGGCCACCGTACTCCGCGTAGTAGCTGCACAGAGCGCCGCAGCTGCCTACCTCCACCTTGGCCTCCGGGAACACCGCATGGACCATGTGCTTCAGCCGCTCCGCAGCGGCAGCGTTGCAGCAGTGGTCGATGTGCACCCGGCCGTTGGTCAGGCCGTGCGCCTTCATTTCCAGCACCATGCGCTCCAGTGCGCCGTGCTCGCCGCGGGTCTTGCACAGAACCTCCAGATCACCGGCATCGCTGGCCTGCCCAATGACCCGGATGCCCAGCATCCGCGCCACAGCAGCCACAGCGGGCTTCACGCGGCCATTGCGTGCAAGGTTTGCCAGAGATTCCAGCGCAAACAGCAGGTGGGTGTGCTCATGGTACGCCCGGATCTCCTCACATACAGTATCAAAGGGCTTGCCGGCCTTGATCAGCGCCGCCAGACGCTCCACCAGCAGCCGGGACTCCGCACCGGTAGACAGGCTGTCCAGCACAAAGACCCGCGCGCCCTCGTGGCTCTGCTCGTACTCCTCGCCCGCCAGCAACGCGGCGTTGTAAGCGCCGGACAGCGTGCCGGTAATGGTCACAACGTACACCTCGTCTGCGCCCTCGTAGGCAGCCATCCAGTCCGAGATGTTGGGGCAGGAGGTGCTGGTGCGTCCCTTATAGGTGCGCAGCATCTCGGCCAGCGCGGGAGCATCCACCTCTGCAGTGTCCACATACTCCTGCTCATCGGTCAGGATCTTCAGCGGCACGCAGGCAAAATCCACATCGGGGAGCTGGTACACATTTGCAGAGGAATCTACAACGATCTTGCTTTTCATATTTTTCTCCACTTTCAAGCGGCGCAATGCCGCGGTCATTCCTTTGTTCGTGACCATCATAGCAGTTTTTCAAAACCCTGTCAACTGTTTTTTCAAATTCTTTTACAAAGTTTTCATTGCCCGTTGACCAATTTTCCAAAATGCGGTATACTATTTCACAGGCAGAAGTGCTTTTGCGGAAAGCAATTGCCCTGCCTTTGCACAAAAACAACGTTCCTGCTTGCAAAAAGTGCAGGAGCATGAACGGAACAAAATACTATGAAAGCTGAAACCAAACTCCGCGTTGCGGCGTGTGCTGCGGGCTTTGCCCTGCCCCGGTACAACGATCTCCCCTCGGTAGGGCTGTATCTGGACCAGACGGTGCAGTTCGTCAACGGCTACTTCCGCAGCTTCTGCGGGGTGGAACTGACCCCCTCTATGGTAAGCAACTACGTCAAAAAAGGGGTGGTGGATCACCCCATCCGCAAAAAATACACCCGGGATCAGATCGCATCCCTGATGTACATTGCAGTCTCCAAAACGGTGCTCTCGATCGAAAATATCGACACCCTGTTCAAAATGCAGCGGGAGCACTGCTCCGCCGGGACAGCCTACGATATCTTCTGCGAGGAACTGGAGACTAGTCTTTCTGTGGTGTTCGGCGGCAAGGCAGCCCAGCCGGAGACTGCGCTCAACGATGAGCGTCTGCTGCTGCGCAGCACCATTTTTGCAGCGGTCAACAAAATATATCTGGACTGCTGCTTTGATGCCTTGCGGCAGGAGCAGGCTCTGTGGTCGGATATCCTGCCGGATCTGGCGTAACAGAATAGCAGATATAGCAAAAGCCACCTGAAGCGTAAGTTTTCAGGTGGCTTTTATGTTGGTGGAGGCGATGGGAGTCGAACCCATGTCCGAAAAGAGCTCAGTGTAGGTGTCTCCGGGTGCAGGCGATCTACAACATTCCCGCCGCGCCACGCCGATCGTCAGGCTAGCGCTTTGGTAGCTTCATGAGTTCCTGCCGGTCCGCAAAGCTTAGGTCCGTTCAGGTGCTGTGTCTAAAGGACGCCCCGGCCCCACACGACACAAGAGTGGGCGGAACGCGCAGCACTCAGGCTGCGAGCAACTGATAATTATTGTTGTCAGTTAATTTTTTGGAGGAGTTATAGAGCAGTTCCCCCACTGCTACCCGCTGCCCAGACCTCGCTCCCCCCGTCGAAACCTTTACGCCCCCTTATAAAGCACATCTTGCGATGTGCGGAAAGCTTGGTTTTCTGCGGTGAGCCGCAGTCTGCAATTGGAATGCTTAATAATACTTGCCGTTGGACTTCACAGCCCGGTCAATGGAGCGCTTTGCATCGCGCTGGGCGGCATCGGCACGCTTGTCGTACAGCTTTTTGCCTTTGCACAGGCCCACTTCCATTTTTACGCGGCCATGCTTGAAATAAAGCGAGAGCGGCACCAGCGTATAGCCCTGCAGTTTGCACTGCTGGTGCAGACGCCGGATCTCACTTTTGTGCGCCAGAAGCCGCCGGACGCGCATGGGATCCTGATTGAACAGGTTGCCATGGTCGTAGGGGCTGATGTGCATCCCCTTTACCAGCAGCTCGCCATTTTCAATATCTACCCAGCTGTCCTTCAGGTTGACCCCGCCGGCCCGCAGGCTTTTCACCTCGGTGCCTTTGAGTTCTACACCGGTCTCCAGCGCTTCCAGAACAAAATACTCGTGGCGCGCTTCTCGGTTGGTGGCGATGCTCTTGGTCGCCGGGCGCTCCTTTGTGGGTGCCATGCTGCGCGCCTCCTTTCTCCGTCCCGTTTGTTGTTTCAGTATACCATTTTTTCAGGGTAATGCAAGGGCTGTTTCTGACAGAATTGTAAATTTTTACAGATTTACAGTTCTCCCCGGCCGGAAAGTGCCCGGTACAGGGTGGTCTCGTCCGCGTATTCCAGGCTTGCGCCCACCGGCAGACCGGAGGCCAGCCGGGTGACCCGGATGCCCAGCGGCTTGATGAGCTTTGCCAGATACATGGCGGTAGCTTCGCCCTCCACGGTGGGGTTCATGGCCATGATGACCTCCTTCACCGTGTCGTCCTTCAGCCGCGCCAGCAGCTCCTTGACGGTCAGCTGCTCTGCGCCCACACCGGCCAGCGGGTCCAGCAGACCGTGCAGCACATGGTACAGACCGTTATACTCCCGGGTGCGCTCAAAAGCCTGCACGTCCCGGGGCTTTTCCACCACGCAGATCACCGAGGTGTCCCGCTTGGCGCTGGCGCACACCGGGCACAGGTCAGCGTCCGTAAAGTTCTGGCAGATGCGGCACCGATGCAGCCGGGTGTGCGCACCGCGGATGGCGTCCGCCAGTGCCGCAGCGTCCTTATCCGACATACTCAGCACCTGATAGGCCATGCGGGTAGCACCCTTGCGGCCCACGCCCTGAAACTTGCCGAACTCCTCGATCAGCTTTTCCAGCGGTGCGGCAGTGTAGTCCATGGTATCTCCCCTTCCCGGCTCAGAGACCCGGAATGTTCAGGCCGCCGGTCAGCTTGCCCATCTCGGCTTCGGCGGTCTCGTCCACCTGCTTCACGGTGGCGTTGATGGCAGCAGCCACCATGTCTTCCAGCATCTCGATGTCGTCCGGGTCCACAGCCTCGGGCTTGATGGTGATGGCCAGCACCTCGTGCTTGCCGTTCATCTTCACGGTCACCATCTCACCGGCGGCGCTGCCGGTGTACTCGGCGGCTTCCAGCTCGGCCTGCTTGCTCTTCATGTCCTCCTGCATCTTCTGAGCCTGACGCATCAGGGCGTTCATATCGGGGCGGCCGTAGCCTGCGGGCATTCTTGCTTTCATAATGGTATTCTCCTTTATTATAAACAATTTTTATCGCTTTTTGCGGGCGGTATCCTCAATGCTGACCTCTAACCCCAGTTTTTCCAGCGCCAGAAGGGACTGCTCCGCGTTGGAGGCGGTCTTTCCGGCTGTTTTGGGCTCGTAGGGGCCGATGGGCACCGGCACGCCGGATACCTCGGCGATCAGCTTTTTGATCAACTTCTGGCTGTCCTTGTTCACCCGGATAAAATCGCGGAAAGTCTTGCCGCCGTCGATCAGCACGCGGGTGCCGTCAAAGTAAGCCTTGGACTTGCGCAGATACATATACAGCATGGGGTCGATGCCTTCCAGCTTCTGCACGATCTGTCCCCAGTACGGGAAGGGGTTCGTGCCCTGCTGCGCCACGCTGCGGGGCTTGGTCAGCACCGGGTCGGCAGGGTGCTCCTGCACCGGGGCAGGCGGTTCCTCTGCTGCAGGAGCCGACTGCGTGGGTTCTGCGGGGGCGGGCTGCTCCGGCTGACTGACCGGCTCCGGCTCCTCCGGCGGCGGTGCCTGCGGGGCAGGCTCGTCCCACGGCAGGGCGGCATCGCTCTGCTGTACCGGCGGTTCCTCTGGCATGGGCGGCAGCTCCTCCGCAGGGGCTGGCGGGGCTTCCGGCACAGCAGGCTGCGGGGACACCTCCTGCACGGCAGGGGCAGGTTCTGCTACTGCTGCCGGGGTCTGGGGTGCAGCAGCTGCGGGGGCAGGCTGCACCGGGGCGCTGGCAAAGGGCTGCACCGCTGCCGCAAAGGGGCGGGGCGCTTCCGGCTGCGCCGCGCGGGCGGGGGCTGCTTGTACCGTTACCGCCTGCATCTGCTGGGGCGGCTCGGACAGGCTGAACAGTGCCAGTTCCAACTCGATGCGCTGGTCGCTGCCACGGGTCATGTGTTCCAGCGCCGTGCCCAAAGTGCGGATGGCGCGGATGGCCTCCCGCTGCCCCATCTCCGGGCCTTTTTGCAGGTACAGCGCTTCTTCCTCCGGCGAAACACCGGACAGCAGCGCCTGCCCACCGGGCAGCGCCGCCAGCATCAGGGCGCGGTAGTGGGCGATCAATTCCTCGGTCAGGCGCTTCACGTCCACCGACTGCTGCCGCAGCTGCGCCAGCTGTGCCAGCGCGGCGGCTGCGTCCTGCGCTTCCAAGGCGTCAGAAATATGGAACAGGTAGCTGCGGTCGGTCACACCCGCCATGCGGCGCACCACGTCCGCATCGATCTTTGCCGTGACACCGGCGCAGGTGTCCAGAATGGACAGCGCATCGCGCAGCGCACCATCGGCCAGACGGGCGATCAGCTCCGCGCCGTCGGAGGTCAGCTCCAGCTTTTCCTCCCCGGCGATATACTCCACCCGCCGTGCGATATCCTCCGGCCCGATGCGGGTGAAATCGTACCGCTGG
>OGGA01001023.1_pt1 | contig 16261 bp, 18 predicted proteins | sample 1571041 | NCBI WGS metagenome assembly OGGA01 (sample SAMEA2582057, study PRJEB24529) | metagenome | biome: Human gut stool | place: China | collected 2011 | reverse complement strand
AATCTGGTCGTCACCTCCAAAAGATTCCCGGAAGCTTCGGCTTCCGGGATTTTTTATTTTGCACTGTCCGTATTGTGAATTAAAATTCCAAATTTAGCTTTTTTAGAAAAAAATTTTTTACAACATGTAGAAAATTTAAAGGATTGGAGGCTGATGCAATAATTCTTGTAGATGTTGATGAGGATACTTTTGGCAGTGGAGCGGTTCAGCGTTTTTATGTCGGTGCTTCACGTGCCAGACTTCGTTTGGAAATAGTAACGATGATGACAGACCAAGACTGTGAAAAGGTTCTACATGGAGTAGTTGACTACAAAAAGAAGATTAAAAATGCTAAAAGAGAATTAGCACTGGCACTTAATGCAATGCCCATTGTAGAGTAGGAAAAGAGATCAATTATAATATTCAGAGGAAATATAATAGCAGAATGGAAGCAAACATAAAGATGACGCTAAATTGTATCTTTCAGCCGGGAAAAATTTGATGGTATATCTACAAAGTAATATATCAAAGGAGAACAAAGCAGTATGAAAACCATTCGCGTAGTCGCAGCCGTAATCTGCGATTCTATAGAGCACAAAACAAAAATATTTTCCACCGCAAGAGGTTATGGAGAATTTAAAGGTGGCTGGGAATTTCCCGGCGGTAAAATCGAAGCCGGGGAGACTTCACAGCAGGCAGTTATTAGAGAAATCAAAGAGGAACTGGATGCTACGGTCAGGGTCGGTGATCTGATAGACACCATAGAGTACGATTACCCGGCATTCCATTTGTCCATGGATTGTTTCTGGTGCGAGGTTGTTTCGGGAGAGCTGAAGCTTCTTGAGGCGGAAGCAGCCAGGTGGCTGACGAAGGAGGAATTGGATTCCGTACAGTGGCTTCCGGCGGATGTGACGTTGATTGATAAGATTAGGGGTTGCATGCTTGATTAGGATATAATAGATAAGGGGTAGTAATAGTAATCCGAAGACGATGCAGCAGAACAGGTATAGGGGAAGTATATGTCCAAAAATACAGTCAGCAAAATAAGTAATGCCTTTTCCACAGGTGGTGGAGGAGTAAATTTTGAGCAGAAGGTACAGGCAATGTTTCTTCTTTCATTGCTGGTGGATGGTTTTTGCCCTGCGATGAATGAGCAGACAAAGAGTGTCTGGTTTCAGGCAAAAATGCGATATGATGTTGATGACCTGGCTGTGTTTACTTATAGGGGACAGGCAGAAGGAAAATTACTATGTCAAATAAAACATAGTATTACGATAAGTGAAACAAACCAAACATTTCAAGAAGTTATTACAGCTGCTTGGAGCGATTTTCAAAAAGATAAATTTGATAGAGACAATGATAGAATAGCGTTAGTAACTGCTCAGATTGCTTACAAATCACAACAGGCTTTGAGATTTTTACATGCCCAGGCGGAAGCATCCGGTGATGAAAAACAATTTGCTGACAGAGTATATCTTACCAATTCTTCAAATGATGATAACAAAAAAGCACTGGCAGCAATAGCGTCGTGTATCGAAAAAGCGAATGATGGGAAGCCTACGGATTTAGAACTATGGAAATTCTGTAAATGTTTTATATTACTTTTATTTGATGTGGATTGTGAGGAAAGTATTAACAGAGCCTTATCTATATCCTTAATAAAATGCAATTCGACAGAAAAAGCAAATCTTGTATGGTCCCGACTGGTGGAATATGCTGGTTACTGTAACCAGACAGCAGCAAATATAAGTCTGCAAAATATTGATAGAGAAATTCTAGATCTTTTTTCGAATCAAGAGAGTATACAATCGCTGCCGTTGCCTCTTGAAAAAGTTGATTTGTTCATTCCAATGCTGGCACTTATTGGTTCCTGGAATGAAAAGAATGAATTTGATCGGCAGATAGTAGAGAAAATATCGAATATGGAATATTCGGAATTTGAATCAAGAGCACGAAGCATGCTTTGTCAAAACTCTGAATATTTAAAATTAGAGAACGGAATTTGGAAAGTACTCCATAAAGAGGAATTACTTGAGCAATGTAAAAACATGATTTTTGACGATTGTGTGAATCGTTTGTTGCAAGTAGCACAAATTGTATTTTCCCAGAGGAGTCAAAGAGTAATAAGCCAAAATCCGTATTATATCGAGACTGACGGTGAGTACGATAATTCGAAGATACTTCGGAAAAGCCTGGCAAAAAGTTTGTGTTGGATAAAAAAATCTCTGTCAGAATTGTTAAGATGTAATCGAAATGACATAGAGGGTTCAATATATGAATTAGTACGAACCATATTGAAGGATGGAGATTGGATAATGTGGGCAAGCCTTCAGGACTGCCTGCAGAATATAGCAGAACTTTTGCCGGACGAATTTTTGAAAAAGATTGAATGGAGCACGATTTACAAACCACAGGAGATATTACGTTTGTTTCCTAAGAGTGGCGATAGTATTCTGCAGCCTAATTATATTACTCATATACTTTGGGCAATAGAAGCATTAGCTTGGTCACCGGATTATTTGATTCCGGCTATTAATGCGTTGGGGCTTTTGGCGGGGCTTCCATATGAGAAAACAAATTGGGCGAATACACCTATTAATTCTATAGTATCTATTTTACTTCCTTGGCATCCACAGACACTTGCCGATGCAGAAAAGAGAAAAAATGCATTGCGGTGTTTAAAAAATGACAATCCATCGGTATTTTGGAAGGTGGTAGTAAAACTGTTGCCGAATCAGACACGAACAACATCTGGAAACGCTAAGCCGGAGTATTTATTATTGGAGATTCCTGAAAAAATAGAAATAACGAATGCAGAAGTATATGAACAGTATGATTTTAACTTGGAATTAGCTGTAGAGGTTTCTGAAAATGAAATAGAAAAGCTGGCGTTTCTTGCTAAGCAAATCGTATATATGAAAGAATCAACGTTGTTGGAATATTTAGATTGTATTGATCGAAATATAGAATTTGCTAATGAAAAGGAACTGTTTACCCTATGGTTAAATCTGCGTAAGCAAATAGCACAACCAAATTTAAAAGAAGGGACGGTTGTTTATAGCCAGATTGACAAAATACAGTCTTTGATACAGTCAATCGAACCCAAGGACATCAGGGTTAAGTATCAGAAATTATATTTGGAAAACAAATACGTACCCGATGAGGATTTTAGAACATACTGGAAAACATTGGAGCATAAAAAAACCATAGCGGTTAAAAACATATTTGATCAATTTGGAGCTGAGGAAACCGAAAAATTTGGACATGAAGTAAAAAATATGTATGATGTTGCACAAAAACTTGGTAGTTCTTTAAATCAGGGAGAAATATCAAGCGTAATTGATGGATATTATGCAGGTCAATTATCGTTACAGTTTTATATTCCCTGTGTCAGTGCGTATGTTTACAACCAGGGGTCAGAGAAATTGATGGAAACATCACTGGTGCAAAAGGATACAAAGGAGATTTTAGAAACACTTTCAAAAATTCCTTTTTCATTAGACCTTTATAACATAGTAAAACAATTGCTGCCGAATGAAACTGCATATTGGGAAATCGCGACCGTGCCGTATGCTTATAATGAGGACGAGAGTGAAGAATTAAAATTAATCGTTGAAAATTTTACCAAATGTAAAAGGTATGTTGATGTAGTTAACATTGTTGGGAGGTCTGAGCTGGGAAAGTTATTTACTGCACAACGTTTATATGATATGTTGTGGCTGGCAGGAACCGAAAAATCAATTGGAGCAGAGACAGTGGATGATTATGCGGCACGTAAGTTGATTGGCTGGTTACAGGAACAGGATGACGTTGCCCTGGAATTAAAATGTGACATCGAATTTATTTATTTACCTATATTGGATGAGTATTCTGAGGTGCAGCCACATGCTTTAAATACTAGATTAAGTAATGATCCAGATTATTTTTGCAGTTTAATTGAATTGTTTTACAAAAAACATTCTGAAGAGCAACACCCAATCGAATTGAATGAGGGCATGCGTGAGCGCTTATGGGCAATACTGCTTGAATACAAAGTTACGCCGGGAGTAGACTGGAATGGGAAATTTCACGAAAATGTATTTCAAAGTTGGATGGCTTCTGTAAAGGCATGGAGTTTGGAAAATGATCGTTATGAGGTTGCGATGCAGACGGTTGGTTCTGGGTTGGCATATGCTGAGCTTGATGATGAAAAGCTTCCGCCTAAAGTGATTATGGAGGAACTAAATAAGGCGGAAAATGAGGAACTTCGTCGTGGATATGATATTGGAATAGTGAACCAGAGAGGCATTCACACTATAGACCCAGAGGGAAAACCTGAATTTAAATTGGCAGCCGATTATGAAATGAAAGCTGGTTTGGCTGAGAAAAAAGGATATTCCAGATATGCGGAGTTGCTTAGAGGGATTGCAGAGCAATATCGAAGAGAGGCATCACGTAATATTAGAAGAGCTAGAAGAGAGGTGGAGGAATAATACTAGAAAGAACTATGTTCAATTTTGAGTCGGAGAAGAGTAGTATGCATTTAGAAAGTGAACATTTTATTGTTGATAAAGTAAAACATACTGACAAAGAAAATTTGAAATTATTAGAAGAGTCAAGGCCTTGGGCAAAAATAATCCAGGAAGCTCAAAATGTAATATCTGATAAAGATAAATCAGATTATTTTGAAGAGCTTTGGGAGCATTATCAAAGTAAGGAATATTTTTGGTGCATTTACAGAAGAGATGGACAGTTTTGTGGAGACATACAATTAGATAAGAATAGCGATACAGAATATCAGCTTTATATTCAACTGATGGATAATGCAAAAATAGAAGGATTTGGTACAGAGCTTTTTGAGGATCTTATTGAAGAGACTGTTCAGGCGTCTGGAGCAAAACATTTGGAATTCGAATTATGGGATGCAGCAGATAGGAGTAAAACGATATTTGATGAACTGGAAATTGATCTGGTGGATGGCGAATGGCAGTATGACTGCTGAGGGGAGCACCAACTTTTATTCATCCAAGTTGACTGCAATTAATATATGTAGTATACGTTGGTTTGTCAAATGTAAATAAAATATTTTGACAAACAGATAAAGATAAGCGGATGTGACACTGATTGATAAGATCAAAAGCTATATGCCTTGAGGATAAGAAGAATTATATATGACCAACGAAGAATTTCAACGTAGTAAAAGTTTTGAAGAGAATCTGAAAGAATGGAATCTATTATCTCTGGAAGAGATGGGGGAAGCTGTTAAGGAGGGTTCTCTTTATGTGATTGGCAACGGATTTGATATGCTGCATGGCGTCAGATCCAGCTATTACGATTTCAGCAGGACTCTGGGAAAGAGAAGTTCTGTCCGGTTTTATCTGGAAAAATATCTGAAAACCGATGACCTGTGGGCGGATTTTGAAGGGGCATTGGGGAAGATCAACATAGAGGCTATGTGCCAGCCGTATATTATAGATAATTTTCTGGACATAAATGGGGCATACGATGAGGATGCAGGTGCGGCCGAGATCTATATGTCCGCAGAAATGGTGGTGGAGCCGATTATTTCCATGTCAACGGAATTAATGGACCGGTTCCGTAAATGGATCGGCAGTCTGCATACCAATACGAATGACAGACCGTTATGCAATGTGATCAAAGACGGGAAAGTATTAAATTTTAATTATACGGAATTTGTGGAAGATTTGTATGGCGTGGATGCCGAAAATATTTGCTATATCCATGGCTGCCGGAAGAAGACTGACAGGGGACGGCAAAGGTTGATTCTGGGGCATATTCCGGGAGCTAATGATGCGGCCTATGAATTTGAAGATGATTACTCTGCAGTCGATAATCTGGATGAGCATGCCCAGCTATTATACGATGTGCAGCAGATCGCTTTGCAGATGGTCGTGGAGGCTGATGATACATTGACGAAAAAATGTAAGGAGATCATTCAGAGCAATCAGCCTTTTTTTGATGGATTAGCGGATATCCGGCAGATAGTCACCATAGGGCATTCGCTGTATCCGGTGGACTGGGATTATTTTGCAGAGATCATAAAGTGTAATAAAGACAGGAACCGGATGCAATGGTTCTTTGGCTGTTATGGAAATGGAGATCTGGAGCGGGTACAGACTTTTATCAATACCTTTGGGATAAATAAAGATCAAGTCGCAATTTTTCGGACGGATACGATTCCTGTAACATTATTGGCGGATAATAAGAGGGAAAAGTCCAAGGCAAATGTTAAGCATCGGAAGGTATTGGCTTCCTCTGAGGATGGAAGGTGGCAGGTTGTCCGCGAGGGCAGGAAGGTCAATATTATTGATAGAACAGCAAACAGTTGCAGCTGTTCCAGAATGTTTTTGACATACATGAGCGGGGCTGTTTTTGATTGCAGCGGTATGGTGTTACTTTTGGTGGCAAGAGGACTGGGGGCCGGGGTATTTTTGTTTCGGTTCGCCAACGGAGAGTGGCAATATAGAGGGGAATTGGAACCCATTCCACATCAGGGAGTGATTACCAAACGCTTGCAAAAAATATTGCTGAGGGACAACCGGCTGATTTTCGTATATAACAGCAGAATCCGAAAATATGATGTCGAAACGGGGAAACTGGTATATAATAAGGCCGTAAGGCATGCTTTCGAGTCAGAAGGCGAAGATTTGACACAAAAGTTTAAAGGGATATACAGAACAGGGTTTTATTAAGTTTTTCTGGAATAAAAGTGTGAATTTTAGGAGTATGGAGATGGCATTATGACCCACGAACAATTTGAACAGGCAGCTCAATATTGGAACAAGAAGGAAAAGATCACCATGCCGGAGAAGGCACTGAAGCAGGCGGTAGAAAAATATATTCACGAGAACAACACCTGTGCGCTTGCCACGGGAAGCGGTGATTATGTCAGGTGCACGCCGATAGAGTATAGTTACCACGATGAGAAATTCTGGATATTTTCCGAAGGCGGCGAGAAATTCATAGGTCTGGAGAAGAATGCAAATGTAAGCCTTGCCATTTTTGACAAGTATGATGGATTCGGTAATCTGAAAAGTTTACAGATTATGGGCCGTGCGGAGATCATAGAACCGTTCTCCGACAGTTACAATGCCCACGCGGAATATAAGAAGATTCCACTGGAAGCACTGAAAAAATTAGAGCATCCCATGAACCTGATCTGCGTGACACCGGCCAGGATAGACGTGCTGTTTTCCGATTTGAAAAAGGACGGATACAGTATCAGACAGACATTAGAGTTTGAGAAAAATAACTAAATCGAGCGGAGGTATACAAAGTGAGTATATTTGAGTATGACAAAGAAAAAGAAGAAAAGAAGCTCCGCAAGGTTGAACGGGAGTGTGGACGGAAAGAGGGTTTACAACAGGGGTTACAGGAAGGTCTAAAGGAAGGCCTACAGCGGGGACGCAGACAAGATTGCAACATTAGATGATCCGGAAGTAATGAATGCAATGCAGGAGAAGTATGGAATAAGATAGCAGGAGATTCAAATGAACATCCAGATTTTTGGCACGAAAAAATGTAACGACACCAAGAAGGCCGAGCGTTTTTTCAAGGAGCGCGGCATCAAATATCAGTTCATAGATATGAAAGAAAAAGGCATGAGCAAGGGAGAGTTTACTTCCGTTGCGCAGGCGAACGGCGGCCTGGAGAACATGGTCAACTGGGAGGGGAAAGATCAGGACACCTTGGCGCTTATTAAGTACATTGCGGAAGAGGACAAGCTGGCAAAGGTGTTGGAGAATCCATCGGTGATCCGCACACCGATTGTCAGAAACGGGAAACAGTCTACCATCGGTTATCAGCCGGAGGTATGGAAGGGCTGGAACTGAGGAAACGTGAAGGAATGGGACAATGATTAAAACAATTATGAGAGATCCGATGTTTTTAGCACAAAAATCCGAGAATGCCACGGAGGTGGACGCACAGGTAGTGACAGATTTGCTGGATACTCTGAGAGCGAATCTGGATCATTGTGTCGGAATGGCGGCAAATATGATAGGGGTTCGGAAAAATATTATTGCAGTGGCAGCAGGCCCGTTTCAGTTTGTCATGATCAATCCGGTGATCACGAAAAAGCTGCGTCCGTACCAGACAGAGGAAGGATGTCTGTCACTGGAAGGTGTGAGACCCTGCACGAGATACGAAGAGATTGAAGTGGATTACCTGGATAGCAATTTCAGGAAACAGCATGGCAAATACACCGGCTGGACAGCCCAGATCATCCAGCATGAAGTAGATCATTGTTGTGGTGTGGTGATATAACATTGGCAAGTCAGGTATGGAAGTTTATCACACACAATGATTGGAATAACTCCTGTAAACTTTACCTGAAACAGTATTTCTTTCCATGCAGTATGCTAATATTATCCTACAGCAAGGAGAGAGCAAGAGAGCCCATAGGATGAGGAACAAAAATGCAGGTACGTGAAGTGATTTGTCCTTCCTGCAGCCATCGTTTCATGTGGATGGATGTCGAAGAGGGACCGACGATCAAAAAATACCGGTCTGTAGAGACCGGAGAGACATTCCATACGGCCAACCCGGTGGGGAGAGTCAACATGGAGAGGATTCTGGTCAGATACTGGGGAGAACAGTACTGGTAGGAAATTTTGTGATAATTTAACCAACGGTTAATAGGCAAAAGAGATTCTTTGGGTTATAGTAAAAGTCTACGGAAAGACTGATATGCAACTGGATGCTGTACGGCATCGGAAGGAGGCGTATGATGGAAAGACCGCATTTTGACATTGTGGCCAGCGGCGCACGGATGAGAGCAATCCGTCAGGAGCGGAAGATCTCCGTGAAGCAGGTCATGGAATACATGGGCTTTGAATCCACGCAGGCCGTGTATAAATGGGAAGCCGGAAAGTGCTTTCCCCAGGCCGACAATTTGATTGCTTTAGCTATTTTGTATCGTGTAAGCCCGATGGAGCTTTTGGTAGAAGAGGACCTGGTGCCCTCTTCTAGTCATATCTGGGGAAATGTCGCATAGTGCGGAATGGAAGAGAAGGTGCACAGGGAGAGCAGTATGATTTACATAACGGGAGATACCCACGGGGATTTCACAAGATTTTCCGCGAAAAGATTACGGAGAACCGGCATGGAACTGACAAAAGAAGATTACATCATTATCTGCGGAGATTTTGGACTGTGCTGGGCGAAGGATAAAACTTTTGAGTATCATTGTAAAAATTTTGCGGAGAAACCTTACACCATTCTGTGGGTACAGGGAAACCATGAAAACTATGATATGATCGGGGAATATCCGCTGGAAGAATGGCATGGCGGGAAAGCGCGGCACATTATCCGGGACAAGGTGATATTGCTGGAACGGGGACAGGTCTTCGAGATTGACGGCAAGACCTTTTTCACCTTCGGAGGGGCATCCTCCCATGACATTCAGGGAGGAATTCTGGATCGTCAGACGGTGGATTTTGCAGAACAGAAGCGCAGGGCAGACCGGAATTATCTTCCCTACCGGATCCTTCAGGAAAGCTGGTGGCCCCAGGAGCTGCCGACAGAGGGAGAACTGCAGGAGGGCCTGCGCAATCTGGAACGATATCACTACGAGGTAGATTATGTGATCACACACTGTTGTGCCAGCACGCTGCAGGACCGGATCAATGCCGGGACGGGACGCTCCTGTGCCCCGGATCTGCTGACGGACTATCTGGGGACTTTGGAACAGAAGCTGCATTACAGGCATTGGTATTTCGGCCATTATCACCGGGACTGTCAGCCGGATGACAAGCACACGCTGGTATACTATGCGATACTGCCGCTGGAGCAGAAGGAAAGTGTGAATGCGGTGCCGGTACCGGACCAGACGGAAGGAGAAAAGGATCATGGCAAGGGATGAGAATGTCAGAATTTTTCAGGATACAGAAAAAAGAGTAAAGGAAGATCCGGGACTGCAGGAGGCAGTGGAGCGCTCTGTGGCAGAACAGGTGCTGATTCCGGAGATGATGGAAGTCATAGATCTGATGCCGGAGGCTGTACAGAATTTTGACAGATATGAGCAGGATGCGGAAATTATCGTGTCGAAAAAGCGAAGCTATGAAGCGGCTGCGGGATATTCGGGAGAACGGGTGTGTGTGCACAATTTTGCCTCAGCGACGAATCCCGGAGGTGGTGTGACCAAGGGAAGCTCTGCCCAGGAGGAATGTCTGTGCCGTTGTTCTACGCTGTATTTCTGCCTGAATACGAAGGAAATGTGGGCTGGATTTTATTCTCCGCACAGATATATGCAGGATCCGATCCACAATGATGACTGCATCTATACGCCGGGAGTCATTGTATTCAAATCCGATACCGCGGCACCGGCACCGCTTCCGGAAAAAGATTGGTACTCTGTGAATGTGATCACCTGTGCAGCACCGAATCTGCGTCTGCTTCCGGCCAATGGGATGAATCCCGGAGACGGTAATAATGCTGTTAAGATGACGAGAGCACAGCAGCAGGCATTGCATGAGAAACGCCTGACCAGGATCCTGGATGTGGCTGTGGCGGGCGGCAATGAAGTGGTTATTCTGGGAGCGTTCGGCTGTGGAGCTTTTGAGAATGATCCGGAGGCTGTGGCAGCTGCGTTTTCCCATGTGATCGCTCGATACAGAAGGTGTTTCAAGACGATAGAGCTGGCCATTTATTGTTCCCCCCGGGATGAGCGGAATTACAATATTTTCAAACATGAGATTGATACGACCCTGTGTTGACAAATGGCAAGAAATCTAGTACCATAGTACTAAACAGTGCGTTGGATATTGAGGGAAGTAATGGAGAAGGAACAGGGAAAGCTTATTATAATTGTATCAGTCGTATTTGCTATGGTGCTTCTGTGCATGATCTGCACCTCAGGCAGTGTGCCGGAGGTAAAGTCATTACAGGCATGTACGCCGGACGCAGTCAGTGTCCTGGATGACGGCAGGGAGCTGTACGATTTTATATTGGATCAGGACGATGATGAGACGAACTCGATCGTGTTTTATTCGACACATCAGGAGATTGTGGTGTATGCAGATGGGAAGCTGATCTATCAGCTGGATGCTGTACCCGGCATATGGGGAAATACTCCGGGCTGGACCTGGAATATTGTCAGGTTTTCAAGTAATGTGAGCAGCTTGCAGGTACAGTTCACCCCTTGTTATCCGGAAACGGCAGGCCAGCAGAAGACGTTTTATATCGGTGGCGGCTATAATAGCTATCGTTGGGTGATGCGCCGGGCAATGCCTGCCTTTCTTATCAGCATGATGGTGATACTGATAGGATTGTATATTAGTATTTATTGGATCGTTATCCGCTGCGGAAGCCGGATCGACGGAACCTTATTGTATCTGGGTATTTTTTCGATCCTGCTGGGAACATGGTCGGCCAATGAGACGGATGTGGCAACGCTGCTCCTGACCAACAGGCAGGGATGCTCTTATCTGGCATTTGCTACGCTCATGCTGTTGCCGATGTCCTTTATCCTGTTTGTGAAGAGCTTTCTGGAGATCAGGGATGACCGGTTTTGTAGAATTATCTGTAATGCTAATCTGGCATTGATCGTCCTGACGCATATACTGAATGCAACAGAGATATATGAGTTCCGGAGAAGCCTGTGGATGACGCATGTGTTGATGATTCTGACGATTCTATACCTGCTGGTGGTCATCTGCAGCAAAATTGTCAGAAGGCAGCTGGATCAGAGGCTGAAGGCATGTGTAGGGGCACTGCTGCTTGTATTTTTTGCTGCTATTATAGATGTGGGCGGCTATTATAAAGCCGGTAACGCCGTAGGTGTATTTGGCAGAAGCTCTTTCTTGCTCTTTATTGTGGTGCTGGGAATAGAATCCGCCAGACAGACGGTTGCCCGGCTGAAAAAAGGTCGCAGGATGGAGGAACTGGAACAGTTTGCCCTGAATGATTCCATGACCGGCTTATATAATCGAAATGCTTATGATTATTTTGTGAAAAACGAGAGGGATTTTGAAGGGTATGTCATAGTGACCTTTGACCTGAATAATCTTAAGCAGTGTAACGATCAATATGGCCATAGGGCAGGGGATGAGTATATTATCAACGCGGCACATATCATAGAGGACAATTTTGAACGCTATGGGAAATGTTATCGCATTGGCGGAGATGAATTCTGCTGTATCATTCCGAAGGGAAGATATTTTAAGATAGAACGTGTGATGCATAAGATCGATCAGGATGTAGAGATCTTGAATCATAAGAACATCATTCCCGTTCCTGTGGGAATTGCCTATGGGTATGCTGTATTCACGGAGGATGATACGGATCCGGAGAAGGTGCGTGAGCGTGCAGATGAGGATATGTACCGGAATAAGAAGGCGATGAAGCAGTCCTGACCAGAGAATCTACTAGATTGTTAACCATATTATAAAAAGGTTGACAATTGAAAAACACCATGCTATTCTAACAGAGGTTTTTACAAAAGACATCTGACAGAAAGGCATGGTTTTTTATTATGACAACACAGACAACAACTCGTAGCAAGACTTATGACATGGTGTACATTGCGGTATTTGCGGTTCTGATCGCGATCTGCTCCTGGATCTCCATCCCGATGACGGTTCCTTTTACGTTACAGACTTTTGCAGTATTCCTGGCAGTCGGTGTACTGGGCGGTAAGAGAGGAAGCCTTGCGGTATTGATCTATATTTTACTGGGTGCAGTAGGTATTCCTGTATTCGCCGGGTTCTCTGGTGGTATCGGTCAGTTACTGGGCAACACCGGCGGTTACATTATCGGATTTTTATTCTCCGCACTGCTGATGTGGCTGATCGAGAAGCTGTTCGGACGTAAGACATGGGTACTGGGTATCTCCATGGTACTGGGCCTGATCGTGTGCTATGCTATCGGAACCGTATGGTTCATGGTTGTATATGCGCAGAATTCCGGAGCTGTCGGTCTGGCTACCGTACTGGGTTGGTGTGTAATTCCTTTCATCATTCCGGATCTGGTGAAGATCGCACTGGCACTGACACTGAGCAAGAGACTGTCTAAGGCTCTGAAGCTGAACGGACAGGAATAAAGGATACACCGGATATGGAAGTGACAACAACTTACCGGATCCGTCCGCACCACGGCATGTGCCTGTATTTTTTCGAAGGGAAGGGATACAGTGAAGGGTTCACTAAGCATATGGCGGAGGTGAAGGAATGGCTTCTGGGGAAAAACGGACCGGCATCCCTGCAGCTGGTCGGAGCGACGGATGAAATCTGCAGCGCCTGCCCCCATAATAAGGGTGGCAGCTGCGAGTCTGCGGAGAAGGTAGAACGATATGATGCGGGTGTATTGAAATACACCGGATTAAAGGCAGGACAGGAAATGACCTTTGCGGAATTTGAACGGATCGTGGAAGAGAAAATTCTGCAGCCGGGATATGGCAGGGTCATCTGCGGCGACTGCCAGTGGAGAGATATCTGCCACAAATAGCAAAAAGCGCACCTCCCCCAGGTGCGCTTTTTTAGTGCGGCTATAGACGCACTGTTACCTCACGAAGAGGTAAGCCGTATATGCAACATACAGAAGCACGCACGCAGCCCCCTCACTGCGGGTCATGCGTCTGCCGGTACGGGCGAATACGAAGAGCAGAATGGCACTGCCAAGGAGCAGTACGGTGTCGATGACGGACTCTCCGAGGACATGCAGAGGGCTGATCACCGCGGACATTCCGAGGATAAACAGGATGTTGAACAGGTTGGAGCCGATGGCATTGCCCAGCGCCAGCCCGCTGTCTCCCTTTTTCGTGGCAACGATGGAGGTCACCAGCTCCGGCAGGGAGGTGCCGATGGCGATAATGGTCAGTCCGATGAAATTCTGGCTGACACCAAAATTCGTAGCTATGATGCAGGCTTTATCTACCACCAGATCCCCACCGAAGATAACGGCAGCCAGACCTCCGGCAATATACAAAAGGCTGCGGGGAAGGGAGAGAATCTTGCCGGGTTCGCCCTCTTCTCTGTTTTTCCGGGCAGAATAGATCATAAATCCCAGATATACGATCATGCCCAGCAACAGGACAGCGCCTTCCATGCGGCTTAAGCTGCCATCTAAAAACATCAGACATAATACGACAGTTACCAGGATATTTAACGGCATATCCCGCTTCAGGATCTCTCCGTGGGGCATAAAGCTGTGCAGGAATGCGCAGATACCTACCACCACCAGCCCGTTGAAGATATTCGAGCCGACGACATTACTGATGGCGATATCATTACTGCCAGCCAGTGCGGCATTGATGCTGACGGAAGCCTCCGGCGCGCTGGTGCCCATGGCCACGATGGTCAGTCCGATGATGACGCTGGGGACCTTCAGGATCCCCGCCAGGGAGGAACTTCCCTCCACGAAAAAGTCTGCACCTTTGATCAGAAGTATAAATCCTACGAGTAACAATATGTATTCCATAAGCTGTCCTTTCCTGCAGCAAGCGTCTGTATTCTTAGAAAAAAGTATAAAAATAGAGACTTTTACCGCATCAAAAATGATCGATAAAAGTCTCGTTGCTTACAATAATAACCGGTCCGACGGACGTGATGACGATTATCATTCCGGACAGCTGCCTGTATTATTCGGTTACCATTCTAGGTTACCATTCTATCAGAAACCATCCGGGAACTACTCCCTCTTAACTGTGCCCTCATTCTACAAAAAAGGACAAGCACTGTCAACAGACTTTGTAAATCTTGACACTATTTTAACATGAACTCCACCTTCACGGGATCATGGTCGGAGTAGGAATAGCCGGTGTTTACATTCTCGTAGGACAGGCACTCGATATTGTCGGAGATAATGAATCCGTCCAGTGTCACAGTATAAGTAACACCCGGAACATATTCCATATCTGCATTACGGGCGCTGTTCCAAAGGGCTGCCTGCTCCTCTTCGGTCAACAGATCCAGACAGAAGGTAAAATGTTCTGGAAGCTCACTTCTGGGAAAAGGAAATGCCCAGGACTCACAGCTCTCCGTATCCTCTTCGGAAGCCTTCAGGTCGTGGTTAAAGTCGCCGCCGCAGAGCACATAATTCCCGGCTTCGTATTCTTTTGCCATATCATTGCACAGCATCTCAATCTGTCCCTGGCGGATGGCATCGCTGTTGCCGTAAGCGGACATATGCAGATTGAAGATCACCAGCTCCTTGCCATTGTCCACCGGGATCCGGGAGACGCTGTAGCAGCGGTCCAGATCGAAGAACTTGCTGAAGGAAGTGGAGATGGGGAAGCTTCGGCGCAGAGCAGAAGACACCGGATATTTCGAGAACAGTCCGAGTCCTGCCCTGCTGCTGCCGTGGGGCTGTGTAAACGGATAGAACAGGAAAGCAGAGTCATAATTCTGCGCAAATACAGTAGTATATTCCGGCAGAATGTTGCGCAGCATCTCGTACTCATCCGTATGATAGCTTCTGGTGGCATCCAGATCGATCTCCTGGATCAGCGCAAAATCCGGGTCTAATGACTTCACTAGCTCTCCCGCACCGTTTATGGCATACTGTACGGTCTCAGGGCTCTCCGCCCAGGAGGAGGTACCGCCGTCCATGAAGAAGCTATAATCCGGCAGATAAGCACCGAAACCGATGTTGTAGGTCACTGCGGAATATTCCGTATCCGTAGCCAGCACCGCAGCCGCACCTGTGGTGGTATCGTCGACCGGTGCCTCCACCACCAGTTCCTGATTGTCCTCGATCCTGTAATAACTGGCATAGAGGTAGACGATGTAAGCCAACAGTGCGAGGATGAGGATCCCCAGCACGATACACATGGTTTTTAATAACGTTTTACATAAATTTTTCTTTTTCATATCCTTATTTTAACAAGCCTTGCGGGAAATGGCAAATGTTAAAATTTCTATGAGAAATAGGCACTCGCATGCCGTTTTTGTATTTAATGATGTCGGGGTCAAAAGCCCCCGACTTTGATGCCTACGAATGGGACTTGTACCTGTCATTATAGTGAATAATGTTTAAGTAATGTTGTAATAATGTTGTAATAATGTTTATATAATGTCATATATTATTTAAAATCCTTATCCTACTGTATCATAGGCAGAAATGCAAGTAAATTTTCACCTATGATGTAATTGTAATGTTGTTGTAATGTTTAGTAATGTTTGATATAGTTATGCCAAGAACATTATTATATGGAGGAGATTCATGAAAATCAAAGAGATATATCCAGATGTTATTACAGAAGATACAAGTTATGAATATAAAGCAGTATTGAATCCGGATAATCCCATTAAATGGGCAAAAACTCTTATTGGATATGCAAATGATA
>OGGA01001004.1_pt1 | contig 16506 bp, 11 predicted proteins | sample 1571041 | NCBI WGS metagenome assembly OGGA01 (sample SAMEA2582057, study PRJEB24529) | metagenome | biome: Human gut stool | place: China | collected 2011 | reverse complement strand
AATTACAGGCTTACCCAAACAGTAGTCCCGCCGACTGCACTACTGTTTGGGTAAGCCTGTTACTTTTATGGTAACAGGCTTTTTTATTTTTTTCTGCTCCTGCCTTTGTACTCTTTTTATCCCATCATACAAGACTGCCGCCGGAAACATCTCCTGTGCCATGAACTTTCATGAATCAAACAAAAAAGGTTCATGCAGGCATCTTCTGCCCTGCATGAACCTCATATGAAATCCTATAAAATACTCTGTACTTATAGATTAATACTCCATGAACTCCTGAATATCTCTTAAAATATCTTCTATTAAAGTACCGTCGTCATTAATCGTTAAACGAAGCGGCTTACTGATATCCAGACTGAATAACCCCACCAAAGACTTTGCATCAATACAGCTGTGTCCCGATTCAATATCAAAATCACAGGAATATTTGCTGATAATGCTTACAAATCTCTGAATTTTTTCTACTGAATCCAATAAAATAGATACCGTAATCATTGTTCTCCTCCTAAACCCACCTAATATTTTTAACTTTCTACCACATCATACTACATGGATTTGATAAAAACAACCTAAAGTACGGTTTTTCGACATTTTTCGGCAAGTCATGGTTTTTTATCTGCTTTTCACAATTTCTTTTGTGAATTTTTTACATGAATTTTACATTCTTTTCACATTTTTGTTTTTTTCAAATTACATCAGCGGCGCAATCAGGCGAAGCATTTTCCCAACCAGCATTTTCCCTTTCGGATATTTATCGCAGCTCTCCTTTGTAATCTCCTGGCACTGCTTTAATGTTTCTTTAAAATCCTGCTCCACATCATGTAATACATCGTTGCTGTACATATATGCCCCACATTCAAAGTGCAGATACAGACTTCTGAAATCCAGATTAATTGTTCCGACACAGCCCCGGATATCATCACTGACAAATACCTTGGCGTGTACAAAGCCCGGCGTATATTCATAAATCTTTACACCGTATTTTAACAGCTGCTTATAATACGTCCTTGCCAGCAGATAAGCATAGATTTTATCCGGAATATGCGGCATGATAATCACTGTTTCCACACCACGCTTCGCACAGTAGCGCAGCGCCGTTATCATTTCATCATCCAGAATCAGATACGGTGTCATAATATGCACATATTTCCGCGCACGGTTTAAAATGTCGATATAGACCTGCTTTCCGATACGCTCATCGCCATATGGGTCATCCCCGTATGGAATAACATAGCCGCCCGCGTGCAGCTTTTTATCCTGTGTAATTTGCATAGCGGTGTTGCGCATACTTTCCATATCCGTACACATATCACCAGTCTGCGCATTTTCCCACACTGAAACCGTGTATTTTCGGATTTCTTCTTCCGGGATACTGTCCTTTCCTTTTGCCACATGCCACATTTTCAAAAAGAGCAGCGTAAAGCTTTTCACTGCCTCCCCCTGAATCATAACTGCCGTATCCTTCCAGTGTCCGAAACGGTCAATTCGGTTAATGTACTCATCAGCAAGGTTTATGCCGCCCGTAAATACTGTTTTTCCGTCAATAATGAGAATTTTACGGTGGTCGCGGTTATTCTGGTAGGTAGACAGCACCGGTCGAATCTGCGAGAACGGAATACTCTGGATTCCCATTTTTTCCAAATCTTTATAATACCCATACGGAAGCAGCGCCAGACTGCACATGCCGTCATACATCATGCGGACCTCGACGCCCTGCGCCGCCTTTTCCTTTAAAATTTCCAGAATCGTATTCCACATATAGCTTTTTGTCACAATAAAATACTCCATGAAAATGAAATGCTCGGCACGTTTTAACTGTTCAATCATGTCTGCAAATTTTGCTTCACCGATTGGATAATATTTCATTTTACAGCCTGCATAGACCGGGTAATTATCCGCATGATACAGATAATCCGCAATGCCTTTTTCTCCCGCGGACTGCTCCTGTAACTCCTGCACTGTTTCTTCATTCTGCGCAAGATACGGACGGATTTCATCTTCAATCTTTGTGAGCTTCTTATGGATTCTTTTTGTTCCCGGCTGGAGGTTGATATAGATATATAATACCGTGCCAAATACCGGGATAACCAGCACCGGAATAATCCACGCTATTTTAAAGGAAGCATTATTTTCTTCATTTAAAATATGAACGACCGTAACCGCCCCCAGCAGTACAAATGCCGCATAAACGACCGTACTGTAATCTTTTAACCAGTAAAAGCTGGCAAAGAAAACAAAGAGCTGTAACAGCAGTGCCACTACGATAATTGCCGTCCGGCTGAACGCAATCCGCAGCATCAGCCGAAGTCTTCTTATTACTCTTTCTAAAAAATCTTTATTCATACCAATCACCATTCCGCAGGCATTTTAATGCCAGAGGAATCGCGAGCCAAATTTTATTTGGCTCTGCGATAAAAAGCGACTTTGTGGCGCCTGCGACACAAAGTGCTGTGTGAAAAAGCTTTGATTTAAGGCTTTTTCACACTACTCCTCATTCTCAAGCAATTTTACTACAAAACAGTATACCACAAATTTCCAAAAAAGCACTACAAAACATCATTTTTGATGTTCTGTAGTGCCTGTTATTCTGCACTGCTTATTTTACGCATTTATCTTATGTATCTATCTCACAATAATACAGTATATTCTCATCCGAATCATATATTGCCAGAGAAAAATTATGCGACCGGCGGTATAAAAGGCCTGTTCTTTCTGTATCCTGCTGTCTGTCGATAAAATAATAACAGCCATTCTCAATCTTTGGAATTCCTGCTTTCTCTGCAAAATACCAGCCATAGCTGCCGCCGCCCTTGCTTCCGCCATACATCAGCAGCTGCAATTCTTCCTCAAGCGGAAGTGGTTTCCACCCGTCTGTATTTTGAAGCTGCTCCGTCAGTTGCGCACCATGTACCGTATCAAACCGGATAGTTGCCGCATATTCTCCTTCACCGTGAAATCCGCCGTGCGTATCGGAAACTTCTGCCTTTTCTGCGGCAGGCAGGCTACAGTTTAACTGTTCACCGACATACTGTTCTGTCGACTTTTTGCCGGTACAGCCGCTGAATATAATAATCATCATTAATATTTCAAAAAATATCCTTATACGTTTTTTCATCATTTTCCTTTTAATACTTTTATATAAAAATATTTAAAAATTATACTGAATAAAATATATCTATTGGAAATGGCTTAATCCAATTCATTTCCTGCATCATATAACAATAATTATTAGCAAAACCTATTTCAAAATTATCATATCCCGACCAGTCAAAATCATATACATCGCTCAATTTATATAATGCCGAATATGTTCCATCACCTTTTCTTGTAAATATAACAGAATAATCAACATTATGCAATGCCGCAAATGCATCTAAACTTGAATTATCAGAAGTAAACGCAAATGAACCGTGCACTTCTCCATATGCCTTGTCCTGCCCTATAACTTCTTCCTCAAATTGCATTGCAATCTGACACCCTAAATAAAAATTACAGCTCAGTTCTCTTGCCCAATCATCATTGTGATGAACATATGTAGAAGGAGAATTATTCCCCGAAAATTCCAAAGCATGTTCCATATAATTAGCCGTATATTTACACCCTCTATTTCTTACAATCGCAATTCCTAGTTTGTATGCTCCTACTGCTGCTGGATATCCCGTAATTCTGCTATTAGCATTTAAAACTTGTGAATTTTGTTGCTCACGATTTTTTTCAATGTAATCACGTAAAGCTATCAAATATTTCTCATTTTTTGTATCTTCCATATCAAGAATTGAATCCAATGCCATATCCAAATATTCATTAAACCCTTCTTCATCTGTATGAATATCTTGATAAAAACGTTCAATAATTTCATCAATATATTCTTTATTGTTTCCATTTATAGATAAAGCTTTATCTATCTTTTGCTGCACACTATCACAAATTTCATAAGTATTTTGTGCTGCATATATCCTCGTTACCGGAACACATTGACTTAAAATTCCAAATACAATTCCCCACGTTACTATCACCTTTTTTAAACTAATTTTCATTTTAATCTCCTTTGCATATATGTATATCTTCTGTTACAAAAATACCGCAAACATATTGCATCCCCCCTAGTTTATATTATAAATATTTTCACATATAAACTTTAATATTTAAAAATATTTATGCAATATATTTTAATATTTTTCTTCCTCTTTGGCTGTTAGTCTTTGTAGGTGTTTTTTCGTTGGTTTCTGTAGGTTTTCGTTGGTTTTTATTGATTTTAATTGGTTTTCATTACCTTTTGCTACTTTTCCATATAACACAAAGCAGACCCAACAACCACCCCGGTCGTCAAGCCTGCTTTCACAACACATTTATATACCTATAATGTCTACAGATTGTTCCGTGCTGTACACTCCCACAATCGCCCTGATATCATAAGATTTTTAAATTACAGATTCGTATATCCCATTAAGTACGCATCTACTTCTCTTGCACAATCGCGGCCCTGACGGATTGCCTTTACAACAAGGGACTGTCCTGTGTGCATATCGCCTGCTGTAAATACACCTGCCACATTTGTTGCAAATTTATCTGCCGCAGTCTTTACATTGGTTCTTTCGTTTAATTCCACACCAAATGCGTCTGCGATATACTTCTGTGTGCCTAAGAACCCTGCCGCAATCAGTACGAGTTCGCAAGGCAGTTCCTGTTCTGTTCCCTCTACCGGAACCATCATTCTTCTGCCGGTCTTTTCGTCCTTCTTAGACTCCAGCTTCACGGTTACAACCTTCTCAAGGTTGCCCTTCTTATCCTTTTTAAACTCCTTAACGGTTGTTGTATAGATTCGAGGGTCATGTCCGAATACGGCAATCGCTTCTTCCTGACCGTAATCTGTTTTGCAGACTAACGGCCACTGTGGCCAAGGATTGCTCTCCGCTCTTGTATCCGGTGCCTTTGGCATCATTTCAAGCTGTGTAATAGATTTACAGCCGTGACGGATACACGTTCCCACACAGTCATTACCGGTATCACCGCCGCCGATAACAATGACATTTTTATTCTTTGCAGAAATGTATTTGCCGTCCTGTAAACCGGAATCTAACAGGCTCTTGGTGGTTGATGTCAGGAAATCTACCGCAAAATAGATTCCGTTTGCATCTCTGCCCGGTGCATTGATATCTCTCGGATTAGAAGCACCACAGCAAAGTACGACTGCATCGTATTCTTCCTGTAACTTCTGTGCCTTAATATTGACACCGATATTGGCATCGGTTACAAATTCAATACCTTCCGCTTTCATCACATTGATTTTTCTGTCAATGATATGCTTTTCCAGCTTCATGTTCGGAATACCGTAACGCAGTAATCCGCCGACTCTGTCTGCACGTTCATAAACCGTTACGGAATGCCCTCTTGAATTTAACTGGTCTGCAACGGCAAGTCCCGAAGGACCTGAACCGACAACTGCAATTTTCTTGCCGGTTCTTACCTTTGGCGGCTTTGGACCTGCAAGGCCATTTGCATAAGCATGTTCGATAATCGCCATTTCATTTTCCTTTGTGCAGACTGCATCTCCGTTTAAACCACAGGTACAGGCTTTCTCACAAAGCGCCGGGCAGACACGGCTTGTAAATTCAGGGAAATTGCTGGTCTTGTGCAGGCGGTTGTACGCCTGCTCCCAGTTTCCTGTGTATACAAGATCATTCCATTCAGGAATCAGGTTGTTTAACGGACAGCCTGATGTCATGCCTTTAATTGTCATGCCTGACTGGCAGAACGGAACGCCGCAGTCCATGCAGCGTGCGCTCTGTTTTCTCTGTTCTGCCTCTGATAAAGGGGTATGAAATTCATTAAAATTTTTGATTCGTTCTTTCGGTGAAACTGCTTTCGCTTCCACGCGTTCATATTCTAAAAATCCGGTTGGCTTTCCCATAGGTATCTCCTTTCGGTCATTCACTTCGTATCATTTACTTAATTGCTGCATAGAATGCTTCAATCTGTGCCTGTTCGCTGCTTAATCCCTTTTCTTCCATCTGTACAATCTTGTTCATCATCTTCTTATAATCATGCGGAACAATTCTCTTAAACATCGGAAGGTATTCGCCGAAGTTGTCTAAGACTTCCTTGCCCTTCTTTGAATTGGTATAAGCTACGTGTTCTGTAATAATTTCTTTTAACTCAAGCACATCGTATTTATCCGTTACCGGTTCCATGGAAACAAGCTGCTTATTTACTCTCTTGTAAAGGCTTGTATCCTCATCGAGTACATAGGCGATACCACCGCTCATACCGGCTGCAAAGTTCTTACCGGTTCCGCCAAGTACTACAACACGTCCGCCTGTCATGTATTCACAACCATGGTCACCGCAGCCTTCTACAACTGCTGTTGCACCGGAATTACGAACACAGAAACGTTCTCCCGCAACACCGTTAATAAATGCTTTACCGCTTGTTGCACCATACAGGGCAACATTACCGACAATAATATTTTCATCTTCTTTGTAAGTAGCGCCTGCCTGTGGGTAAACAATCAGCTTACCGCCTGAAAGACCTTTGCCGAAGTAGTCATTGCTGTCGCCGACCAGTTCGAGTGTCAGTCCCTTTGGAATAAATGCACCGAAGCTCTGTCCGCCTGCGCCGTGGCATTTAACAGTATATGTATCTTCTTCCAGTGTTTCACCGAATCTTCTTGTAATCTCTGCACCGAGCAGTGTACCGAGTGCGCGGTCTGTATTGGTTACATCGACCTCAACACTTCTCTTTTGTCCGCTCTCTAATGCAGATGCGAATTTCTTAATCAGGACCTTTTCATCAACCGTCTTTTCCAGTTCAAAGTTATATACGTTCTTCTTGTTGTACTGAATCTTTCCTGCTTCCTTAATATAAGGATTGTTAAGGATTGCTGAAAGATTGACTTCTGCGGAACGACCGCTTCCTTCAACCTGCTTCTGCTCTAAGAAATCCGTTCTTCCTACCAGTTCGTCAACTGTCTTTACGCCCAGCTTTGCCATATATTCACGCAGTTCCTGTGCAATAAATCTCATAAAGTTGACAACGTATTCCGGCTTACCTGTAAATCTCTTACGAAGTTCCGGATTCTGTGTTGCAATACCAACCGGACAGGTATCTAAGTTACAGACTCTCATCATCACACAGCCCATTGTTACAAGCGGTGCTGTTGCAAATCCAAATTCTTCCGCACCGAGCATTGCCGCAATCGCTACGTCACGGCCGCTCATCAGCTTACCGTCTGTTTCGATCACAACCTTATTACGCAGTCCGTTCATAATCAGTGTCTGGTGTGCTTCGGCAAGTCCGAGTTCCCAAGGAAGTCCGGCATTGTGGATAGAACTTCTAGGAGCTGCACCTGTACCGCCGTCATAACCGGAAATTAAGATAACCTGTGCACCGGCTTTGGCAACACCTGAAGCAATTGTACCAACACCCGCTTCTGATACGAGTTTTACGGAAATTCTTGCGTTCTTATTTGCATTTTTCAAATCGTAAATCAACTGTGCCAAATCTTCGATAGAGTAAATGTCGTGATGTGGCGGCGGTGAAATTAATGATACACCCGGTGTTGAAAGTCTGGTTTTTGCAATCCAAGGATAAACCTTCTTGCCCGGCAGATGTCCGCCTTCACCCGGTTTTGCGCCCTGTGCCATCTTAATCTGGATTTCCTGTGCGCTGACTAAGTATCTTGATGTAACACCGAAACGTCCGGAAGCAACCTGCTTGATTGCTGAACATCTGTTCTTTCCGTCTGCACCGACTGTTAAACGGTCTTCGTCTTCACCGCCCTCACCGCTGTTAGACTTACCGTGTAACATATTCATTGCGATTGCCATGGTTTCATGGGCTTCCTTTGAAATAGAACCGTAGGACATCGCACCGGTCTTAAAACGCTTTACAATGGAATCTACACTTTCTACTTCATCAATGTTAATGCCCTTCTTCGGGAACTTAATATTCATCAGTCCACGTAAGTTCTTTACACCGGTATCTTTATTGACCAGTTCTGTATATTCCTTAAATGTATTGTAATCACCCGTTCTTGTGGCAAGCTGTAATAAGTGAATGGTCTGCGGATTGTATAAATGTTCTTCCTTTCCGCTTCTCATCTTATGTGCGCCTGCGCTATCAAGTGTTGTATCCGTAGACAGTCCCAGCGGGTCAAATGCCTTTGAGTGAAGGGTTTCCACATCATTTTCAATATCCTTTAAGCTGACACCTTCAATTCTGCTGACCGTTCCCTTAAAATACTTATTAATCACATCTGAATCAATACCGATTGCTTCAAAAATCTTCGCACCCTGATAAGACTGGATTGTGGAAATACCCATTTTAGCTGCAATCTTTACAATACCGTTGATGATTGCGTTATTGTAATCATCTACTGCCGCATAATAATCCTTGTCCAGCATATTTAAGTCAATCAGTTCCTGAATACTTTCCTGTGCAAGGTATGGGTTAATTGCTGATGCACCAAAGCCTAACAGAGTTGCAAAATGATGTACATCTCTTGGCTCACCGCTCTCTAAGATTACCGCCATGCTGGTTCTTTTCTTTGTCTGTACCAGATACTGCTGTAATGCAGATACGGCAAGCAGTGACGGAATCGCTACGTGGTTTTCATCAACGCCTCTGTCGGAAAGGATAATGATATTTGCACCTTCTCTGTGTGCTCTGTCAGCTTCTACATACAGGTGGTCAATCGCCTTTTCCAGCGAGGTATTCTTATAATAAATAATCGGAATGGTTTCAACCTTAAAACCGTCTACCTTCATATTTTTAATCTTTAAAATATCTGTATTGGTAAGAATCGGGTTGTTAATTCTTAACTGCTTACAGTTTTCCGGCTTTTCTTCCAGCACATTACCGTCTGAACCTAAGTAAACCGTTGTCGATGTAACGACCTTTTCACGGATAGAGTCGATTGGCGGATTGGTTACCTGTGCAAACAGCTGTTTGAAATAGTTAAACAGCGGCTGATGATTATTGGAAAGAACAGCCAGCGGTGTATCAATACCCATTGCACCGATCTGCTCTGAACCGTTTAATGCCATTGGAAGGATGGATGTCTTAAAGTCTTCGTAAGTATAGCCGAAAGCTTTCTGAAGTCTTGCACGTTCTTCCTTTGTATGTACCGGTACCTTCTTGTTCGGAATCTTTAAATCATGAAGCTGTACCAGATTGTTGTCCAGCCATTCACCGTAAGGCTGCTTGGTTGCATATTTTTCCTTTAATTCATCATCATCGATTAATTCGCCCTTTACGGTATCAACCAGAAGCATTTTACCCGGTCTTAAACGGTCTTTTAACTTAATTCTGCTTTCATCAACCGGAAGCACACCGACTTCGGAAGAAAGAATCAGATAACCATCATTTGTTACATAGTAACGAGAAGGACGAAGACCGTTTCTGTCGAGTACCGCACCCATGATATCACCGTCTGAGAACAGAATGGAAGCCGGACCATCCCAAGGTTCCATCATCGTTGCATAATACTGATAGAAATCTTTCTTTTCCTGTGCCATCGCCTTGTTGTTGCTCCACGGTTCAGGAATGGTAATCATCACCGCAAGCGGAAGCGGCATACCCTTACCATAACAAAAAATTCAAGTGTATTATCTAACATTGCGGAGTCAGAACCGTTTGTATTGACAACCGGTGTAATCTTTGACATTTCTTCTTCAAGGTAATCAGAGTACATGGTTTCTTCTCTGGCTAGCATTCTGTCGGCATTTCCCTTGATTGTATTGATTTCACCGTTATGTACGATAAATCTGTTTGGATGCGCTCTCTCCCAGCTTGGTGTTGTATTCGTTGAGAATCTTGAGTGAACCAGCGCAATTGCGGATTCATAGTCCTCATCTCTTAAATCGCCGAAGAACTGTCTTAACTGTCCGACTAAGAACATCCCTTTATAAACGATTGTTCTGCTGGATAAAGATACAACATATGTATTTTCACAGGTCTGTTCAAATACACGTCTTGCTACATATAACTTTCTGTCAAAATCAATTCCCTTATTTACATCTTCCGGCTTCTTTACAAATGCCTGCATGATATACGGCATACAGTCAATTGCTTTCTTACCGAGAACATTCGGATAAGTCGGGACTTCTCTCCAGCCAAGGAACTCCAGCCCTTCCTTTTCTACGATAATTTCAAACATCTTCTTGGACTGATTTCTCTTCAATTCATCCTGTGGGAAGAAAAACATACCGATACCGTATTCTCTTTCCTCTCCCAGTTCAATTCCAAGAGGCTTTACAGCCTTTTTAAAGAACTTATGTGATATCTGTAACAGAATACCAACACCATCACCGGTCTTTCCTTCTGCATCCTTACCTGCTCTGTGCTCTAAGTTTTCAACAATACTTAATGCATCAGAAACCGTCTGATGTGTCTTAATGCCCTTAATACTTACAATTGCGCCGATACCGCAGTTATCATGTTCAAACTGCTCGCTGTAAAGTCCAGGCTGTTTTGTTTGATTCTCCATAGTCTTAATCTTCCTTTCGTAAACTTATTGGGGATTTTCATCTTACGGTTACTATACGCCTATTTTTAAAATCTGTAAATATTTTTTTATTTAAAATTGTCTGATTATTTATCTTTTAAGCATTTATTTTATAATTGTCTGACTATTATTGTGTTTTTCAATGATATCACCGTTGTTTTGCTACATTTTTGTTGATTTTTATGCTTTCTAGCCCTCTGCGCCCCTGTCGTTTTCACAATATATTCCAGATTTTTTCAAAATTGTTTCTAAATTGTGTTTCATTTTATATATTCTTTTGCTTTTATTTTAATATTTATTATTTTGAAACATAAAAAAATTAAGTCGAGGGTTTTATTTGCACTTTTTCAAAACCCTCGACTTAATTTTATAAATCATTTTTCAATTATTTTATTGTTTTTTAAGCTAAATCCGTTTTGTGTTCATTTAATTAAGTTTTTTTGTCTTTTCCTTTCTTTTCTTAATTATGAACTCTATTGCCCGCGGTTCTACTTCCAGCCTCATTTCTTTCCACTCTCCGCCATACTCACCATCCAGTGTCCACTTGATTGCTTCTTCTGATTCAAAAGTGATTTTACTGGTCTTAAAAGAGTACAAAACATCACATTTTTCAAAGTTTTTTGAAAGAAATGCCGTCACCAGCTGCTGTACTTCCATTGGATTTTTAATTTCCTTAATCAGCGTCACTTCAAACAATCCATCCTGTAAGTCCACACCGGTTCCTGCCAGCCCGCGCATACCGCCCACGGACTCTGTATTGCTTACCATACCGTATACAAACGAATCTTCCACCTGAAGTTCATTACTGGTAACTTTTACTTTGTACGGTTTTAATGCCGCAAGGCTTTTAACACCCTCCAGTACATATGCCTGATGTCCCAGCAGATTTTTTAAATGTTGCGGTGTCGCATATGAAACCTCTGTAAATGCACCAAACGCTGCCACATAATTAAACGAGCGTTCACCGTTTGCCCTTCCGATATCACATTGAACAGGCTCTCCTGCCGCAATATGCTGCGCCGCACGCACCATATCCTTTGGAATATTCAGGCTGGTTGCAAAATCATTGGTACTGCCGCTTGGAATATAACCAATCGGCGGTTTATCGCCCTGATATTCCAATACGGCACGTACCACTTCATTTAACGTTCCGTCACCGCCGCTGCATACCAGCACATCATATTGACCTTCACGCTTTTTCAGATACTCATATCCGTCAAGCGGTGCCTTCGTAGGATACACAGTCACATCGTACCCCGCTTCCGAAAACACCTGTATTATCTTTAGTAATGCATTTTTAATCAGTGCCTTTCCCGAGTGAGGATTCAGCACGAATACTATTTTTTTCATACAATCCTCGTTTCTGAGCAACTTGCTGCAAAGCGGCGATGGAAAATCCGTGCAGGCGGTTTCTCATCTGCCAGCATAGATGTTTGCTTTACAATTTATTATCTGTCCCACTTGTCGCACAACGCATTAATCTGGTCAGCAAATTTTGCCAGATCCTTATTTGCACCGCCTTCGTTGTGCTGAATAACTGTCATCAAACGCTTTCCTGCGGCAATCAGGCGGTCAAAGACACCCTGATTCCTCTTATTAACACTTCTTCTTTCCTTCTTCTTGCGGTTGCCCTCAGTCAGCCACTCGCCTGCAATCAGATCATAACTGGCTCCCGTATATGGCGCTTCCGCGTTAAATCCATGCTCTGTACGCAGACACTCCGTAAATTCATCGCACACGCTGTCTTCACCGTGTACAACAAATACTTTTTTCGGCTTCTTTTCAAACTGGGATACCCAGCGTATTAAGCCTTCTTTATCGGCATGACCGCTTGCACCCTGAAGCTGTACGATTTCCGCACTGATTTTAATCGGCTCACCAAACAGCTTAATCTCATCTGCACCGTCTACAATAATTCTGCCTGTTGTACCGACTGCCTGATAACCGACAAACAGTATCGTACATTCCGGCCGCCACAGGTTATGCTTTAAGTGGTGGCGGATTCGTCCCGCTTCACACATACCGGAAGCCGATAAGATTACCTTCGGCTTCGGGTCAAAATTAATCAGCTTTGATTCTTCGCCCGTTACCGCAAACTTTAACCCTGGAAATGTCAGTGGGTTGATTCCACCTTTTACCAGTGCCATCGCTTCCTCGTCAAAACACATATCCACATTTTTCTGAAAAATATTGGTTGCTTCAATTGCCAGCGGACTATCCATATATACATCAAACTCACGGTCAATTAAATGATCCTGTTTAATCTTCCGGATAAAATATAATATTTCCTGTGTTCTGCCAACTGCAAAGGAAGGAATCACGACATTACCACCACGGTTAAACGTCCTTTCAAATATACTGACAAGCTCTGTTACATAATCCGGCGTACCACCGTGGCTTCTGTTACCATAGGTAGATTCCATAACAACGTAATCCGCATCGGACGTATACTGCGGATTTTTCACAATCGGCTTGTTCATATTTCCGATATCGCCGGAAAATACCATCTTGCGGGCTTCTCCGTCTTCCTCTGCCCACACTTCAATACTGGCAGAACCTAACAGATGTCCGACATCACGGAACCGGATTTTAATACCTTCATCTAGCTGGATAATATCCTCATAGGCACAGCCTACGAATTGCTTCATAACGTTAATTGCCGCTTCAATATCATACAGTGGAACAAATTCCTTTAACGTACCGTTGGAACGTTTTGCCTTACGGTTGCGCCATTCTGCCTCAAACATCTGAATGTGTGCGCTGTCTTTTAACATAATCTCGCACAGCTGCACCGTCGGCTCTGTCGTATAGACCTTTCCACGGAATCCGTTCACATACAGAAGCGGTATCAGTCCCGAATGGTCAATATGTGCATGTGTAAGCAATACATAATCTACGTCAGATGCAGGAACCGGCAGTTCCTGATTCTCATAAACATCATTGCCCTGTTCCATGCCACAATCGATAAGGATATTTTTCCCACATGCCTGTAAGAAATGACAACTGCCTGTTACTTCATGATCTGCCCCTAAAAATGTCAACCTCATAACCTTACCTCTTTTCTGCTGCTTTTGCAGCTTTTCTCGTACACATCTTACTAATATACTATCATAATCAGGTTATTTTGACAATATTTTATCAAATTTAAAGTGTATTTTTTCACTTTTTCCACAAAATTTGAAAATTATTAGAAAACAACAAACCGTATTCTCATTTTCCACAGGACTGTCCGTTCCGTTACTTCTTATATTAAAATGTCATCCAGCTTCTTTTTCGGCACATGCTGTACCTGATTGTCATCACGGTAATAATGAATGTCGCCATCTCCCGCAATATCTTCCAATACCACTTCTTCTTTTGGATATCCCAGTGCAATGCACAAATCCACCTTATAACCCTCCGGCAGATTTAAAACAGCAGCAAGCTTTTCTTTCCGGATATTTCCGATAAAACAGCCGCCAAGCCCCTGCTCTGTCGCCGCAAGCAGAATGGTCTGACCCGCAATGCCTTCATCCCACTGCGGATTTACATCCTGCGGTGTCACCATAATAATATATGCTGATGGACGTTCCTCTGCTACCGGACCGTCCCAGTCCTTATAATAGCCTGCCCAGCCAAGACAGTCGTATACACGGCTGTTTGTTTCATCATCACACACAAGACGGTATTGAAGCGGCTGTCTGTTTGCCGCAGACGGTGTATTCCTTGCAATATCCACCAATTCCCGCAGTGTCTTTTCATCAATCTTTTTCTCACCGTAAAATCTTCTGTAAGACCGGTTCTTTAATGCTAATTCTCTAATCATATTAATCCTCATTTCCGCAGGCATTTTTCTATTAATTCATCGTTTTTTTCAGCCACCGGCCGCTTAAAAATCTTCCCGAAAAGATTACGGAGCGGATAGACCAGTCTGCGAACATACCAATCCAGACTGCCATTGGTCCCATGCCAAATGCTTTTACAAGAAAGATACAAAGGGCAACCCTGCAGCACCACATCGTAGTTACGGAAACTATCATTGAAAAGCGGACATCTCCTGCGGCACGCAGTCCGTATGCAGGTACAAATGAAAGCACCCAGGCAACCGGTTTTACAATCGTAATTGCCGCAATCATCTGCATACACAGTGCTGCGCTTTCCGCTTCCATGCCTGCTATAAGCGTAACCGGGTGTGCCGCCGCATAAACCAGCAGACACGATATCGTCAGTCCCACTTCCGCAATGACGGTTAATTTTACCATATAGTATTTTGCTTCTTTATAATGTTTCGCTCCGATACACTGTCCGACCACGGTCATCAATCCGATTCCCGTACCAATACCGAATACGCCGTTGACATTTTCAAGGATATTTGTCATCGCCTGTGCCGCAATCGCTGTCGTACCCATGGTTGATACGGTAGACTGGATTGCCAGCTTGCCAAACTGGAACATACCGTTTTCCACACCGGACGGAATACTGATTGCCAGAATCTGACAAATCAGGTTCTTTTCAGGACGGATTTTAAAATAGTGGTCTAAAACAATCATCTGATTTTTACGTCTTAACAGTACAAAAATGATAACCATGCACAACACTCTCGACAGCAGTGTCGATAATGCCGCACCGGCAACACCCATATTCATGCCAAAAATAAAAACGGCATTTCCGGCAATATTTAAAACATTCGAGCCTGCCGCCACAAACATTGGCAGTTTGGCATTGCTCTCCGCCCTGAAAAACGCCGCCCCCGCATTAAACAGTGCCAGAAACGGATATGAAACCACCGTAATCAGGAAATAAATCATTGCATTTTCCATAACCTCCGGTTCAATCGCGCCGAAAACCACCCGCAGTAGCGGTACACGGAATATCAGCCCGAACACCATAATCGCCATGGAAATGATAAAAACCGTCAACACAACCTGTCGTGCCGCACGGTTACAGCCGTTCCTGTCTTTCGCCCCGATAAATCTTGAGCAGACAATGGCAGCCCCCGCCGCCATTGCCGAGAACACCTGAATGACAAGATTATTGATAGAATCCACCAGCGATACCGCCGAAATCGCCGCACTGCCTACATTGCTGACCATAACGGTATCCACCATTCCCATAAAGGAATTTAAAATCTGTTCTATAATAATCGGTAACAGCAAGGCAAATAATGCCCTGTTGTCAAACATAAGCCTGTTTTCCTCCCCATTCTCCCTCTCTGCTTCTGCTCTTAACTTCCGAAACATATTTTCTCCTCGTTTTAATCCTGTACGTAATGTGCAAAAAAGTCCTTCATTCGTGTGCAGGCTTCCGTCAGCGTATCCACATCCGGCAGATAGACAATTCTGAAATGATCCGGTGTATTCCAGTGGAAACCGCCGCCGTGCGTTACCAGAATTTTTTTCTCCTTTAAGAAATCCAGCGCAAATTTCTCATCATCTTTAATATGAAACTTTTTCATATCCATTTTCGGGAAAATGTAAAATGCCGCTTCCGGTTTTACCGCACTCACACCCGGAATATCATTTAACGCATTGTAAATGTATTCACGCTGTTCATACACCCTGCCTCCCGGCTCTAACATTTCTTTGGTCGAATCCAGCATCTCCAGTGCCTTTGGAATAACGGACTGTGTCGGTACATTTGCACAAAGGCGCATGGATGATAACAGGTTAATGCCCTCAATATAGCCCTTTGCACGGCTCTTGTCGCCGCTGATACACATCCAGCCGCAGCGGTAGCCCGCAATCAGATGGGACTTTGAAAGTCCGTTAAAGCTGACAACACATAAATCCGGTGCCAGTGAAGCAATGGAAATGTGCTGTTTGCCATCCATCACAAGTCGGTCATAGATTTCATCGGCAAAAATCAGCAGTTCATGCTCTCTTGCCAGTTCTACAATCTGCTCTAAGATTTCCTTTGGATATAATGCACCGGTCGGATTGTTCGGATTGATAATAACAATGCCTTTTGTCTTATCCGTAATTTTTTTACGCATATCCGCGATATCCGGATACCAGTTAGACTGT
>OGGA01001002.1_pt1 | contig 16524 bp, 17 predicted proteins | sample 1571041 | NCBI WGS metagenome assembly OGGA01 (sample SAMEA2582057, study PRJEB24529) | metagenome | biome: Human gut stool | place: China | collected 2011 | reverse complement strand
GGCGTATTACGGCAACCACTTCTGGCTCATGCTGGACGGCGATCGGCTCATCGCATTCGTGGACGGCATGGTCACCGACCGCGCGGATCTCACGGACGATCTCTACGCGGACGCGTCATTGCACGACGCGCACGGCGCGTGGCAGATGATCTTCGGCGTGAACACGCTGCCCGACTACCGCCGGCACGGCTACGCGGGGCAGCTCATCGAGCGCGCCATCGCCGATGCGCGCGCGCAGGGCCGCCGCGGCCTCGTGCTCACGTGCAAGGACCGCCTTGTGCACTATTACGCAAAGTTCGGCTTCGTGAGCGAGGGCGTGTCGGCCTCCACCCATGGCGGCGTCGTCTGGTATCAGATGCGCCTGACGTTCTGAACATTTTCCGCCCCGGCGTGAAAAAATTCCCGCCGGGGCAAAGCAAAGCCTTGACTCTACAATCGTTGTAGAGTTTACAATGGCGGTATTCCACGCAAAGGGGCAAACACCATGGAGAAAAATCTCACGACCGGCAGCGTCTTCGGCAACATCGTGCGCTTTTCGCTGCCGTATCTGCTCTCGTATTTTCTTCAAACGCTCTATGGCATGGCTGACCTATTTATCATCGGACAGTTCGAGGGTGTAGCCAGTACTACCGCTGTTTCTATCGGCTCACAAGTGATGCACATGCTTACGGTTATGATTGTAGGGTTATCGATGGGAACAACTGTCAGCGTCGGTCAGGCAGTGGGAGCAGGAAAGCAAAAACAGGCAGCGCATAACATCGGGAATACGGTAATATTGTTTCTGGTGGTTTCCATTGCACTTACGGCCATCCTGTTATCCTTTGTTCATCCCATTGTCGTTGCCATGTCTACGCCAGCGGATGCGGTGAGCGGTACGGTCACCTATTTGACCATTTGCTTTATCGGGATTCCGTTTATTACATCCTACAACATCATCAGTTCTATTTTTCGAGGGTTGGGCGACAGCAAAAGCCCGATGTGCTTTATTGCCACAGCCTGTGCTGCCAACATCGCTTTAGACTATCTTTTTATGGGTGTGCTGCACCTTGGGCCTGCGGGCGCAGCCCTTGGTACAACTCTCTCTCAGGCAATTAGTGTAGTTGTTTCCCTTACCGTTATTTTGAAACGCAGGAGCATCGTTCTGAAAAAAAGCGACTTTAAGCCTTGCCGTGTGGCCATGGGAAAAATTTTGGGGATCGGCATCCCAATTGCGTTTCAGGACGGCCTGATTCAAGTTGCTTTTATTATTATCACGATTATTGCCAATCAGCGTGGACTGAATGACGCAGCGGCGGTCGGGATTGTGGAGAAAGTGATCAGTTTCCTCTTTTTGGTCCCCTCCTCTATGCTGTCTACCGTTTCTGCCTTGGGAGCGCAAAATATCGGTGCGGGCAAACCGGAGCGGGCCATTCAAACGCTGCGTTATGCGGTGATGCTCGCCGCAGGCTTTGGCGTGCTTGTTTCTATCGCGATCCAGTTTACAGCGGAAGGCATCGTTTCGCTGTTCACCGATCCCGGCACTGTGGACGGAGCGGCGGTGGTCCGTTTAGGCGGCCAGTATCTGCGTGGTTACATTTTTGACTGTATTTTTGCTGGCATTCATTTTAGTTTTAGCGGCTTTTTTTGCGCATGCAGGAAATCCGGCCTGTCGTTTTTACACAATATTCTCGCTATTGTATTGATGCGTGTGCCTGGCGTTTATGTTACTTCAAAATTATTCCCGGCAACGCTTTTCCCGATGGGACTAGCTACTGCGGCAGGCTCACTGATATCGGTCGTGATCTGCCTAATCGCCTTTGGAGTCATACGGCGCAAATCAACACTTGTTCTGGTGGAGGAGTAAAATATGGATCGGAAAAATCTCTTCTCAATAGGTGAAGTGTCAAAATTGTTTCATATTAGTGTTAGTAGTTTGCGGCACTATGAAAAGCTCCTTGACTACATCACAAAAGAACAGATACAGATTGTTGGTTTTTCGCGAGAAATCATGCTCATAGACTATGGCCACAATTCTGTGATGATTGATGCTTGACAGTCTCCTTCGGGTTCGCTATAATAATAAACGTAAAATTTTAGTGGACTTTTCCGGATTCGGTCATCTTTTTGCCACACAGCTATCTTGTGATAGTTGTGTGGCTTTTTTGCTGCCTGTATCTCGGAAGTATTAGCAGAATGGAGAACTATATCTGTATGGAAAATAATTTTTTGTCTCTTATCAAGACGCGCCGTAGTGTACGGGCTTATAAATCGGAACCTGTCCCTTCCAAGGCTTTGGACGCTGTACTGGAAGCCGGTCAGCCTGCGGCACGCAAACAAAACTATATTGTTCGGACAATTTGTGGAAAAGAGGGAAAGTATGCAGACCAATAACAAAATGGCGGTTGCGCCCGTTGGAAAACTTATCTGGCAAATGTCGATACCGCCGCTGATTTCCATGTTTCTGCAATATTCCTATAATCTGATAGATAGCGCGTTTGTAGCGCGGCTGAGTGAAAATGCTTTGACGGCGGTTTCCCTGTCGTTTCCCATTACAACTTTGATGAATGCGGCATCTATCTGGATTGGCGTTGGTGTGAATGTACTGATTGCAGGGTATCTTGGACAGAGAAAGCAGAATGAGGCAAATACTACCGTCACACATGGATTGTTACTGGCCTTTGGAATTGGTGCTTTGCTCAATCTTCTGTCATTGCTGATTATGAAACCCTACTTTGGGGCATTCACCAATAACGAAGAAATTTATCAGTTGAGTATTGTCTATATGAGCGTATGTTCGTTCATGCAAATTCCCAACATGGTGCATATCGCAATCCAGAAGATGATACAGGCTACTGGGAACATGGTTGCTCCTATGTGGTTCCAGATTGCAGGAGTGGTCGTTAATTTTGTATTTGACCCACTACTAATTTTTGGTATTGGTGTTTTTCCAGCTATGGGAATCCGTGGCGCTGCGGTGGCTACTGTTGCGGGCTATTTGTTATCCATGATTTTGGCATTTGCCTTGCTGCTGGGCAAAAAGCAAAAAGTGCGGATAAAGATCAAAGAATTTCATATACAAAAGTGGATGATTGCCCGTATATTCACCCTTGGCTTACCATCTTTCATTATGAATGCCCTCAGTTCGTTTATGGTGACATTCGTCAATCTGTTTCTGGTGGCGTATTCCGATACGGCGATTGCATTCTTTGGTGCGTATTTTAAGGTGCAGCAGCTGATCGTTATGACAGTAAACGGCTTGATTCAGGGCTGTTTGCCTATTATGCGGTTTAACTACAGTGCGGGAAACAGAGATAGGCTGCACTCCGCTTTCCTATACGGAACCGCTTTGGTCTCCGGTATGATGATACTGGGAACATTGACCGTCAACTTCTTTCCGGAACAGCTTTTGGAATTATTTACAGCATCGGAAGCCATGCGCTCCTTTGGAATATCCGCTATGCGAATTATGGCGGCAAGCTATCTGTTTTGCGGTCTCTCTACCATGATTTCCACCTATTTTCAGGCGACAGAAAAAGTAGGTTCCAGCATAGCGATTCAATTATGCAGACAACTGCTTTTCCTTGTTCCTGCCTTATGGTGTCTGGACAAATTATTCCAGCTGAATGGAATCTGGCTTGCATTTCCTGTTGCGGAAACCGCCACTATGCTCATTGCACTCGTAATAATGGCATGGCATCGCCACAAAAATATCTTATAACATGTTCCAAGGAGGAAAAATGATGAACGATACTTTTATGAGAGAAAAACCGGTATTGCCGTTGATTTTATCCATGAGCCTGCCTATGGTTTTATCCATGCTGGTTAATTCTCTATACAACATTATCGACAGCTTTTTCGTCGCGCAGATAAGCGAGGAAGCTATGACGGCATTATCACTGGTTTACCCGGTTCAAAATTTTATCAATGCTGTTGGAATCGGATTTGGCGTTGGAATCAACGCAGTGATCGCCTTCTATCTAGGCGCTGGAGATAACAAAAAAGCAGATCAAGCTGCCACGCAGGGACTTGTGCTTGCCATGATTCACGGCATTGTTATGACAGTCTGCTGTATTACAATGATGCCGGCTTTTTTAGGAATGTTTACTTCATCCAAGACAGTGATTGAACTTGGCGTCCACTATTCTGTTATTGCGTTCGCTTTTACATTGGTTATTATTGTTGGTGTTACATTCGAGAAACTATTCCAAGCTGTAGGAAACATGAAAACAACCATGATCAGCTTGATGTGTGGGTGTATAACAAACATTGTCTTAGACCCCATTCTGATTTTTGGCTATGGTCCATTCCCTGAAATGGGAATCGAAGGCGCCGCACTGGCAACCGGCATCGGGCAGGCCTTGACACTTGCGATTTATCTGGTCGTTTATTTTGTGCGGCCAATTCGCGTGCATATCCGCAGGCAGTACATTTTGCTCAGCAAAAAGATGGTAATAAAGCTGTACTCCATCGGCATTCCCGCAACCTTGAATCTTGCGCTCCCATCTCTTTTGATTTCGGCGCTTAATGCTATTTTGGCGGTATATTCCGAAGTGTATATTCTGGTTTTGGGAATCTATTATAAATTACAGACATTCATCTATCTTCCGGCTAATGGCATTGTTCAGGGGATGCGCCCATTGATCGGCTATAACTACGGTGCGGGGGAGAACAAAAGAGTCAGCCAGATTTATAAAATCGTCTTGTGCATGAGCGGTATCATTATGGTGCTTGGGACAGTAATATGTCTGCTAATCCCCGGCCAGCTTATTGGGCTGTTTACCCACACAGAAGCGACAATCCAGATCGGGAAAACAGCCCTGCGTATCATCGGCGCCGGTTTTATCGTCTCGGCGGTTTCCGTTACATCTTCCGGCGCACTGGAGGGACTTGGAAAAGGCATTCCTTCATTACTGATTTCACTTTGCCGGTATGTTGTGGTTATCATCCCAACTGCATTTTTACTCAGCAGGCTTTTCGGAGCGGTTGGCGTTTGGAATGCGTTTTGGATCACGGAAGCGATTACAGCAATCATTTCTATTTGTGTTTACTACAAGGCAATAGCAAAAAGCCAGCTGAGCCAGTCAACAGTAAAATGAACGTTGCTTTGCGCCGCCGTTGACAGCCCCGTCTGCCTTTGCAGATAGGCAATCAAGGGGATGTCGCACTAAGAAATTAGTGCGTTGCCCCTTTTTCTCCTAAGAATGATTCTGTGCGGTTACTCAGTCAGTTTGTAGAGGAGATGGATTTGACTGATTTATATTCTACTTATGATAGAATAAATTCTTTATCGCCAAGAATACTTTTGAAGATTGTTTTATACTCTTACATGAATGGTGATTATTCATTCCGTTCTATGGAATTAAACTGCAAAAGAGATATCAATTTCATGTTTTTTTTAGAAGGGCATTCTGCACCTGACCATGCAACACTTGCACGATTCAGGAGCATTCATTTTGCCCCTTGTTCTAAGCGTATTCTCGCAGAAGTTGTATCGGATGAACCGGAGCATTCAGGCTGAAGGCTCGTTTGGAGACATTTATTTCCTTTAAAAAGTGCCTGAATTTAGAAATATCAAAATAAAAATTTTTAAAACCTATATAGGTTTATTAAAGTACGCCAATTTTTGGAACATCCCATTCATTTTAATAAATAGTAGCTTAAAAATCGTATTTTTATAGGAAAAAGAGGCACCAAGAACAAGCTGGCAAATCAGATGGATAACTTATCTGTATCGGACGAGTATTATGACAAGAAGTATGAGGATATGCAGGTGCGTCTGGATAAACTTTATGATGAGATAGAGGAAATTGAAATTTCCATTGAAGCAGTGGAGACAAGACTGTATAATATTAAGCAGGAAAAGATATCCGGTGATAATGTGTATCAGTTCTTATTATTCTTCTATAATCTGTACGACAGATTTACAGATATGGAGAAGAAGATATTTATGAAGAGATTCCTCCTCCTTATGAGACGGGCAAAGCGGTAATTGAACAGAGTTAGGAGAGAAAAAACGTATGAGTCAAATTGTTTCGTTGTTTATGTTTAGTTGTGGCGCTTATTGCCTTTGGAGTCATAACGCTGGTGAGTGTGTTTTCTCTGAGTATCGGAAAATATAAATGGGTGTATCTGGTCTATACGTTCCTTTCTTTGGTCTATTTTTGCATTTCTCGTTGTCAACTTAGAAGCTTCTTGGGGAAAAAACTGGTTGTATACAGCTTTTTTGCCGCGCTGCTGCTGTTTACCGCTAGAACGGCGGTCATGAACGGGCTGATTCTGAGCAGTATGCTGCTCTATATCGGACTTGCTTTCTTTGCGCAGCACAACCCAATTCTATCCAAAAACCTAGTGGATATTATTCTGTACGGGGTGCTGAGTATGTTTCTGATTGCCACGATGATGCGAAGCAAGCTCCAGAGAATCCTGTACCATAAGGAAATGGAAGCGTTGGAAGTCAGCAAGCGCGAATCGCAGGAACGAATCCTGAATTATGAGAGATTCCTCACGGACATGGTTCGGTATGCCGCTTCAGAAGAAAATCCGGACAAAGTACTGAATCAACTGGTGGAGTATATCGGATAGCGTATGACCGCCGATCGAGCGTACATCTTTGAACAGAATGACCGCGGAACGTTTGACAACACCTACGAGTGGTGCAAAGTGGGTGTACCCAAAGAAAAAGATAACTTGCAGGATGTGCCGTATGAAGGCATCATTGAAACATGGTTTGCACAATATCAAGAATCCAATAATGTCATCATCCATGACATTGAAGAATACAAAAAAACAAGCGAAGCCATCTATGAACGGCTGAAACCTCAGAGTGTCAATACCCTTGTGACAGGGCCAATCAAAATCAACGGCAAGATGGTCGGATTCTACGGTGTGGACAATCCTCCCGAAGAGAAACTGCATGAGATCTCGAATCTGATAGATATGATCGAGTTTATGATCTCTTTTATGATAAGACTGCGCAATAATGCAGATGTACTGTAGCACAGTGCATTATATGACCAGCTCACAGATTGTAAAAACAGAAAAGCGCTGGATTGGGCGTACACAGAAAAGCTGGAGAAGTACTTTCCCCTGGCGGTTGTCATGTGCGACCTAAATGGCCTAAAGGAAATAAATGACCAAAAGGGACATGACGCCGGTGATAAATTCATTGTGCAGGCCGCACAGACACTGAAATCTGTGTTCGGAAAGCGTCATGTGTATCGGCTTGGCGGAGATGAGTTCATTGCGGTTCTGCCAAACATCACACATCCGGCGTTTCAGAAACTACTGGAAATGGCAAAAAGCCAACTGGGTGCTACCGCATCCCTCGGTACGACGATAAGCGGCACAAAGGACACAGATTTTGAGTCGCTTCTGAAAGCCGCAGATGCGGAAATGTATGAAAACAAGAAGCAATACTACATCGTGACAGGAAAAGAGCGGAGAAAGCTGAAAATACTGTATCTGATTATTTGCAGACAACGAATATGGACTTTCTAGATATGTTTTTAACTGCAAAGCATTTAGAAGGGTGTTCTGACAAAACAATACGCTATTATAGGTGTAATATTGAAAAGATGTTGGATACAATAAATATTCCGGTCATAAAGATAACGACCGAGATGCTACGAAAATATCTTGTAGAGTATCAAACGATAAATAATTGTGGAAAGGTAACTATTGATAATATTCGTAGAAGTCTTTCTACATTTTTTTGTGGTTAGAGGAAGAGGATTATATTATAAAAAGCCCAATGAAAAGAATTCATAAGGTAAAGACTGCCGTTATTGTAAAAGATACCATTCCGGATGAGAAAATAGAAATTCTTAGAGATAATTGTAATAATCTGCGTGATAGGGCAATGATTGATTTTCTGCTTTCAACAGGAATTAGAGTAGGCGAATTGGTAAGGCTGAACATTGATGATATAGATTTCTCTGAGCGGGAATGCGTGGTTTATGGCAAAGGAGACAAAGAGAGGAAAGCATATTTTGATGCTAAGACCAAAATTCATTTGTTGAATTATATTGAATCAAGGACAGCTAATAATATAGCGTTATTTGTGTCGTTAAACAAACCACACAGTAGACTTACTGAAAGCGGTGTGGAGTTACGATTACGAGAAATGGGGAAGAAGTTAGGTGTAGAAAAGGTACACCCACATAAGTTCAGAAGGACTATGGCCACCAGAGCAATTGAGAAAGGTATGCCGATTGAACAGGTACAGAAAATTCTGGGACATGAGCAAATAGATACAACGCTCAGATATGCAATGGTTAATCAAAACAATGTGAAGCTATCGCATCGAAAATATATTTCATAGATTGACTTGTAACGCAAAAGACGTTACAATAAAAGAAAGATGGAGGTGTATTCTATGGGAAAAACAGCAACATTAAATATAAGAGTAAATCCAGATGTAAAAGAAAATGCAGAAAGTGTATTGGCACAATTAGGGATACCAATGGCTACTGCTATAGATATGTATTTAAAACAAATATCATTAGTAGGAGGAATTCCCTTTTCTATTGTATTACCAAAAGCAGCTAATTCAGTGAATGCAGATATGATGTCTGCTACACAGATTCATCAAAAGTTAGAAAAAGGATATGCCGATATAGAGAAAGGAAATGTTGAGGATGCAGCTAGTGCGTTTGTGGCATTTAGAGAGAGGCATTAATGAAGCAATATAAGGTAGAGATTACAAAAGAAGCTTTGCAGGATATGGAAGATATATACAATTATATTGCTATAGATTTGCTTGCTCCGGATAATGCAATGGGGCAATATAATCGCATTGCTGATGAAATACTTACATTAGACACTTTCCCGGAACGATTTAGGATTATGGATTCTGAGCCGGAAAAGAGAATGGAGTTGCGTAGAATGCTCGTCGATAATTATTCAGTGTTTTACACAATCCGTGACGAAAGGGTAATTGTAACGGATGTGTTATACACGGCATCTGATATAGAAGCACGTTTGAGAGGCGAGCTATAAAAGCACGCGTTTATTTGAAGTTTATGGAGAGGAGAAGAATATGATTTTTCACTATGCTGGCAAATATAATGGAGATGAGAGTAGTCTTCCATACAAGGAACATCATCCTAATGCAACCCCGTTTAAAGAACCAGAGGATACGAAGAAATTATCATTAATTGCAAATGTGGGATGTATTTTGATAATGGGTATATTAGCAATTCCATTTTTAATACTGGGAATAGAATATATTCCTGATAATGCAATATGGATGATGATAGGTGGAATTTGTGGCGGATTATCTCTGTTGCCACATGAATTGCTGCATGCAATATGTTATAAAAAAGATGTATATATGTATAATGATTTGGCACATATGTTGATGTTTGTGGTAGGAACAGAGGATATGAGTAAAGGGCGTTTTATTTTTATGTGCTTGTGCCCTAATCTTATACTTGGCATAATTCCCTATATTTTATTTTTGATATTTCCGCAATTTGTTGGATTGGGTTTATTTGGAATTATTTGTATTGGAATGGGGTTTGGGGATTACTTAAATATTTACAATGCAATAAAGCAAATGCCGAAAAATTCCAAAACATATTTATGTGGAATGCACTCATATTGGTACTTGTAGAAATGCCAAAATTTCAGTTTCATGTTGCTTTTAATAATTGAATATTGAATGATTTTACATAGCCGTTAAGGAGTAATTTTTGCTCCCTAGCGGCTTATTTTATTTTTCAAAGTAGGAGGTGAGAAAATTGAAAATTAGAAAGGTTGATGACAAACCGATGGTCATTCACACCAAGGAGAAAGCCAAGATTCATGCCCACGAACCGAAGGGAGCCAAGATTAAGGGGAGTAACATCTATACAGTAGAGAGAGGTCCTAAGACAGCTGGTGCAAAGGTAACTGATACGGATAGAAAGAAGTCCTATCGCAAGAGTACCATTCATCAGTCGGAGCCGAAGAATAAGGGATTATCAAGATTCAAGCAAAACCTTAAGGAATCAAACACTTCCATCAAGACCAAGAACACGAATCTTCACATTGCAGGAAGAACTGGAGCACTTGTAGCCGGGGCAGTAACAGATCAGGTGGAAGGCGGTCAGGAGGTATCGCAGGCAGCATATCTTGCATATGAAGCAAGCCGCCCTGTTACCGGAACTGCTTCTAAGGGGGCTGCACTTTTCAGGAAAAAGGCGGCAGCCGAGGCAAAGAAGCGTATCAAGAAGGTAGAGGCAGGAAAGAAGCTGGCAAAAAAGACAGCAAAGAAAGCTGCCAAAGATACAGCCAAGACGGTAGCTAAAGAGACGGCAAAAGAAACAGCAAAGACTACTGCCAAGGTTGCAACGAAAACTGCTACAAAGGCAGCTGCTACGGCGGCAGGAACAGCGGTTGCACCGGGAGTAGGCACGGCAATCGGCATGGCAGCCGGATATGCGGCAGGTGTGTCCATAGAGGTCAAGGATGAAAAGATGACAAACCGGAGCAGGAAGATAAAGTTCTTTCTGGATAAGATGAAAGCACAGGAGAATCAGACGGATAGTGTGGCAAAGCTGGTAAAGGATCTGATTGTGCGAAAAGCGATTACCTGGGTAAAGGCAGCTGCACCGATTATCGGATTGGTGCTTTTATTACTTGTTCTTGTAGTTGCCATGATTGCGGTTCCGGTTATAGCGGTGATAGCAATCCTTTACAATTCTCCATTTGCTTTATTCCTGCCACCACTTGAATCAGGAGATACCGTGCAGACAGTAACGAGTGCCTATGTGCAGGAGTTTAACCGGGATGTGAACACGAAAGTGAATGAGCATACCGGATATGACCTTGGAGAGCTTGTCTATGTGGATTATGAAGGTATGGAAGAAAATCCAAGCAATTACTATGACATCATGGCAGTCTATATGGTCAAGCATGGTGTCGGAGATACTGCAACAGTCATGAATGATACTTCTAAAGGCTGGCTGCAGGCAGTTGTAAATGATATGTGTTCATACACCACAAGCACCGGAACAAAGGATGTGGAAGAAACAGATGCAGACGGTAATGTAACTACTGTCACGAAGTCGGTTCTGTATGTGAATGTCACACTCAAATCTTATCGGGATATGATTTCGGTGTATGGATTTGACGCTAACCAGGTGGAAATGCTTGAGCAGATTATGAGTGCTGACTTTATGGGACAGCTTGGGTACGCTGGCAGCGGAAGCGGTGGTGGAGGCGGCAGTCCGGGAGTAAGTTCCATGACAGAGGATGAAATCAATGCTATTCTTAGTGGAATCACTGACAGCAGGCAGAAAAAAGTCTGCTCATACGCACTTCACAGAGTTGGTTTTCCATACAGTCAGGATATGAGAGATTCCGGCAATTATTATGATTGCAGTTCTCTTGCATATTACTCATGGAAAGATGCAGGCGTGGATATTAGTTATGGCGGTGCAACCACAGCGGCAGCGGAGGCACAGGGACTGGATGAAGCCGGAAAGACTGTCTCCTTTGATGAGTTACAGCCGGGAGACCTTATCTTCTACAGTTTTACAAGCAACGGAAGATATAAGAACATCAGCCATGTGGCAGTATATGTCGGAAATGGCAAGGTGGTAGAGGCACTTAATGAAAGTCTTGGTGTGGTCTACAGGGATGTGGCAAGCACAGGAAAGATTGTTGTGATAGGAAGACCATAACAGGAAATTTGCAGAGAGGGCATAGTCCCTCTCTGAGACTGGAGGTAAGAATGGATTTAAAAGATATGATACTGGTAACAGAAAACGACAGGGGAACAGAGACAAATATGCTGATGACTCTGGATGATTATAAGAGTTTTATAGCAGTTGATGACATGTCAGAGCTTGCAGACAATTTGTTGCAGCTTGGAAGGACACTTGGTGAAGCAGATAACTTCACAGAGTATTACAGGGCAGCAAATGTAACTGTATCTGCGAGATTCTGTCTGGATGATATTCAGCTGGGACATTTTCTTCAGGGATTTTATAACGATTCCAAAGAATTTCGGTTTGATAAAGAAGCCAGTTCTTATGAATGTGTTGCAAAGCTTAAGGAGATTGGAATGACCGATAAGGGCTGGGTGGATGATTTTAACCTGCATTATGAAATGGAGAACCGCTCATTTGAAAGGGGACAGACATTTCATAACTTCAATGACCATGATTACATGGTGCTTGAAGCATTATCACCAAGGAATCTTGTGGTGATGGATATGAAGTCAGGTTCCCTTACAATCGCCCTTGGTGCGACAGAGTATAAGCGTTATCCGAAGGATGAGAAGCCTACAAAGGACAATACCACAATCGGGGTATCGTGGGAGCATGGCATTTATCTAGGTTCCACACTTTCAACTACAAATTTCAAGGCATACAAGAGGGAGTATGGCACACCGGAAAAGATAGAGGATATCTATGATTACAGGGCAAAGCTAAAGCAGAAGTTCTATTTTTATCAGGATATGTCAAAGGATGATGATGTACCGAAGAAGCTGCAGAATGACTTCCTTCACCAGATGTATGAGGATTTTGGAACGATTGAAGAGGACTGTTTTTACGACAGGCTGGAAGATGGAAAGTACGATGAAGGCTTTAAGGAAAGACAGGTAAAGGAAGAAAAGAGCCGGTGATGAGATTTTTACAGGAGGCGATATCATATGGAACAGGAATTTGATGTTGAGATAAAAGAAGTGCTTTCACGAGTACAGAAAGTAAAGGCAGAGTCGCTTGACGATGCCATCAATAAGGCAATGGATATGTATTATGCAGAGCAGATAGTCCTTGGAGCAGAGGACATGAAGGGAGTAGATTTTGCGCCTATCAGCGAAGGTCAGCTCCCTTCTTCATTAAAAGAAAACGGAGGAAAAGCAAGATGAAAAGTGATTCAACAACAGTAATTAAGAACATGGAGTTTTTAGTAAAGGAACTTCATAAGGAGTGGGACAGATCGGGTGCTTCTAAGGCATCCGTTATTATTTCCATTGAGGAAGTAGATGGTATCAATGATAAGATAAAAGAGATTATCTATCAGACACAGAAGTCAGTCGATGAGGATGAGCTGACCTTTAAACAGAGCATTGCAAAGTCCAAGGAGTGCTATGTGCTTCTTCGTGTGGTGCGTAAGATTGCAAAGAAAAAGGATAAATGCGAAAAACAGGCAATCGACAATGAATTTGCAATCGAGCTGGATAAGGATGAGTTAAAGGTATTGAAGGGATTGTTTGCAGAGATGTTTAAGTAGAGGAGGACAAAGGTATGGGCGTTGATATGAAGGTCAAAGCGATATACGATTCTGAGATTGGTAACATCACCAGATCAGAAAAGAACTGGAAGGATGTGTTAAAGGTCGCAGGTCAGTTATACCGCTATGAATTTGACAATATCGTTATGGTAACAGCGCAAAGACCTCCGGAAAAAAGCACACTCATGGCAGATTATGATACCTGGAAAAAGGTGGGAAGATATGTAAAGCGTGGTGCGAAAGGCTGCGCTATCTTCCCGTCAAGGGCACTGAATCCACGCATGAGGTATATCTTTGATATCAGTGATACCGGAGGGAAGAATGTTAAGCTGACATGGGACCTTGAGGGAGAAAATCTTAAGGATTATGTGGATTTTCTTGTGTCAGAAGGTCAGATTGAGCAGTACGATAACAGCGACAGGGAGTCTCTAAAAAATATATTAAAACAGTTTACAGGAACAGATGTTTGGCTTATAATAAAAGAAGAGTTCGGAGACCGAATGACCGAACTTATGCAGCTATCAGGTAGTGTGATAAAGGAAGAAAGTAAGAAACGCAATGGCTTACAGCAGGAAATGGACATGGAGCAGCTTGTATATGCAAGTGTCATGTATGCTGTAGGGACGAGATGCGGATTTGACTTATCTGTGCAAGAACAGGATTTCAGTCAGATCGTAAATATCAAAGACGAAGAGATCATTTACCGTCTTGGTTCCATTGTATGCGATGTCTCCTGTAGTGTTCTTAGAGAATTTAGTCGTAACCTAAAGGCAATCGAGAGCGAAAGGAGAATTGGATATGTTAGAAGAAATGACTTACAAGGAAGTGGACGGACTGCTTTATCCGCAGATAGAGATGCCGGACGAGACGGAGGATCTCACGAAGCTGGGCAAATACGGAAGGATGGCGATGAACTATCTCAAAGAGAACGAGCCGGCAAGATACAAGACGCTGATGAGATTCGGGAAGATGTACGAGAAGATGTCAGCGGTAGAGGAGGAAGCGAATCAGCTGTACGACCAGTTAGAGATGCAGTATCTGGCGAAGCACAAGCCACAGGATCCGTCATCGACAATGGAGATGTGGAAGATAAGAGAGCAGGCGAAGATGCAGGCAGAGGAAGTGGTACTGAATCAGATAGTGATGCGATTCCACTAGAATCAGATGATACAGAACTGAATAGGGAACTTGATGAAATCAATTCATTGGGTGTCAGTAAGGAAGCCGAATATACACAGGCTTCCTTTTTTTTCGACCAGAATGGGCAGGCAAGCATTGGCACCATTCATACTGAGGACGAAAACAATAATCAGTTTATGCGTCAGTTCGAGCAGGACAGAAAAGCTGCATTAGCAGGTAAATACAATTACCTGAATCCCAAAAAGTCTGCAACAGTACCAAGTGAGTATATCAAACAGGTGCTTATGAGAGGTACAGGTTTTATCGGTGGTAAGGGCAGGGTATGCAAGATTTTTGAAACAGAGATTGATGCAGGAACCAGAGCAAAGCGTATCAAAGCAGAGTATGGTCAGGGAGGTGCAGGCTGGCCGGTTGATGGACTGGGACTGCACGGATATGACACATTTCATGGGAATGGACTGCGTTTTCAGTGGCGAGATGAGGATGGAGAGGTTGAAGGATATGTTTCGTGGAAAGATATCGAAAAAGAGCTTGGTGTCCTTATTCTTACAGGGGAATACCAGTCTGAGACACCTCGTATTGATGAGCTTGCGATGGACGGACTCCGTGAGGATGATGAGGTCATTGATGCCGAATATCAGGAAGTGGAACCGGAAGAGGCAGAATCAGAGATTGATGATTATGCAATACCGGATGAGCCGGAGAGCTATGCTTCTAACAGAGATTATGTAAGTGCAAAAGGCATGACACCACAGGAAACTGCCAATGAAGACCGCATGGTAACACAGGCAGAATATGGTGCAGAGATAGAAGCTGAAACAACTGAAAAAGATCCATCAGAGCTTCAGTATATTACACCGATTGATTATGCCAAGCGTATTGCAGAGCTTGATGAAGACCTGCGTGATGCGGCGGAGATTCTTGTAACAGATTGCAGCTGCTACACTCCGTTTAGGGCATTCCTTATGGATGTGGTGCAGTCTGATTTTGCATTTATGCCCAATAAACTTGACCTTATCAGGGATATTGCATTAGGGACAGATAATGCAGAAAGAAAGGCATATTCCAACAATAAGTATGGTCTTGTGGAGTACTCAATCAGAAGCGGATATGTGAAGATCAGCTATAAGAACAGGAATGGTGTGCGTAAAGAAGGTGCTCTCGACTGGCGTGAGTTATATGAAATCTTATCTTATATGGTAAAACAGCCATTTTACTGCGGAGAAGACCAGAAGAAGTATTATCAGGAGACAAAGCAGAAGGCTGACAGGGATAAGATGAATCCGGTCTATAAGAGATTCTTTGATATCGAGGATAGTGTAAAAGCCAATCGTCTTGAAACCAGGGAAAGAGCAATAGCGAATGGCTGGGAAACCAAGATTGATGAGAATGGACATGTGGTTTCAGATGATGCAGTATCAGTATCTGTGGATGATATTCAGGCTGATACAGAATCACAGGAAACTGTAGATTTTACACCAAAGCAGGAACCAGTACAGCAAGTAGAAAGTCTTGAAAATGAGAAGAATGTTGCCGGGCAGACGAAACACAATTTCCACTATAACCTCTGGAAAATGGAAAAAGGCGGTCCCAAGACCAGATACCAGTGGAATATGGATGCAATCCGCACTTTAAAGCAGATTGAATCAGAGAACAGGCTTGCCACACCGGAGGAACAGAAAACTCTGTCGAAGTTTGTCGGATGGGGCGGACTGTCACAGGCATTTGATGAGAATAACGCAGGCTGGAGCAAAGAATATGCAGAGCTGAAAGACCTTTTATCTGATGAGGAATACAGTGCTGCAAGGGCAACAGTAAATAACGCCTTTTATACTTCACCGGAGATTGCCATGTGCATAAATTCGGCACTTGTCCAGTTTGGTTTCAGAGGCGGCAATGTATTAGAGCCATCTATGGGTATCGGTAACTTCTTTGGAAGTATGCCGGCACCAATGCAGAGAAGCAAGCTGTATGGGGTGGAGCTTGACAGCATTTCAGGAAGAATTGCAAAGCAGCTTTATCAGAATGCCAATATCAGTATCACAGGATTTGAGAATACCACATATCCGGATAACTTCTTTGATGTGGTTGTCGGAAATGTGCCATTTGGTGATTATAAGGTATTTGATCCAAAGTACAACAAGTATAACTTCCGTATCCACGATTATTTTCTGGCAAAAG
>OGGA01000997.1_pt1 | contig 16608 bp, 8 predicted proteins | sample 1571041 | NCBI WGS metagenome assembly OGGA01 (sample SAMEA2582057, study PRJEB24529) | metagenome | biome: Human gut stool | place: China | collected 2011 | reverse complement strand
GCGGCATCGAACAGGTTGCGGTTCACCGGCGGGGGCAGCACCATGCGCTTTTCAATGCCGTCCAGTCCGGCAGCAAGGATCAGGCCAATGGCCAGATACGGGTTGCAGGCGGGGTCGGGGCTGCGCAGCTCCATGCGGCAGTTGTCGCCCTTGACCATGGGGATGCGCACCAGCTGGCTGCGGTTCTGGCGGCTCCAGCTCACATAGCGGGGCGCTTCGTCACAGCCAAAGCGCTGGTAGCTGTTGGGCAGGGGATTGGTGAACGCGGTCAGTTCCCGGCTGTGTGCCAGCACACCGGCCATAAAGCTGCCGGCTACGCTGTCCGGGGCAATATCGCCCTCAAACAGGTTTTTGCCGTCCATGTAAAGCGAGAGGTTGATGTGCAGCCCGCTGCCGGCCTGCTGGGGCAGGGGCTTGGGCAGAAAGCTGGCGTGCAGGCCGTTGCGCATGGCAATGGCACGGACGATCTGCTTAAAGGTCATTACGTTGTCGGCGGTTTTCAGCGGCCCTGCGTAGCGGCAGTCGATCTCGTTCTGGCCGTTGCCGCTCTCGTGGTGGCTGTGCTGGGGTGCCATGCCCATCTGCTCCATGGTCAGGCAGATGTCCCGGCGCAGGTTCTCGCCCGCATCCAGCGGCGCAACGTCAAAATATCCGCCAAAGTCGATGGGAATGCAGGTGGGACGGCCGCGGTCGTCCTTTTCAAACAGATAAAACTCGCACTCAGTGCCCACGTTGCAGGTAAGCCCCAGCTTTTTGAACTTGCGGTTCACATCCCGCAAAAAGCCCCGGCAGTTGCCGCCAAAGGATGCGCCGTCCGGCTTTTCCACATCGCAGAAGAACTGCATCACCTGCCCCTCGGTGGGACGCCACGGCAGGATGGTCACGGTGGAAAGATCCGGCCGCAGCACAAGGTCGCTTTCCTCAACGTGCATAAAGCCCGCAATGGAACTGCCGTCAAAGCACACGCCCTCTTCCAGCGCCTTGGACAGATTGCTGGCCAGCACGGCAATGTTCTTCTGGGTGCCAAAAATATCACAGAAGGCAAAGCGCACAAATTTGACGTTGTTGTCCTCCACGAAATCCAGAATATCCTGTTGGGTGGAATAGCTCATAAATAACCCCCTTACAAAAACTGCATTTCAAATAAAACGCCCAAAGGCCTGCCCTCAAAAAGGGAGCAGGTCTTTGGGCTGGTGTAAGAAATAGGAAAAGGAGAATGGCTAATTGATCCGGCAGCCGGCGGATGCTTATTTTTTACGTTGTCAGGAGACTATCAGACGTAGTAAAGCATCTTGCTGTAACTGGGCAGAGGCCAGTAATCCTCGCCGCAGATGGTCTCGGCATCGTCGGCAGCGGCGCGCAGGGCGTCCATCACAGGGAGAACGTTATCGTGGAAGGCAACAGCCTTCTCGCTCTCGGTGGGCAGTGCCTTTGCGGCATTCACGGCATCCTGCAGGGTGTCGATGGCATCGCTCATGGCATCGGCGTCAGAAGAAAGCTTTTCCAAAGTCTTGGTCTCGCTGCGCACGCTGATGTGCTCGCTGACAGCCAGCTTGGAGGCAGCAGTATTGGCAACCTCGCTCATGTAGGCGTTGATGGCGGGCAGCAGCTGCTTGCGGGCCATCTCCAGCATGGTCAGAGCCTCAATGTTGATGATCTTGGAGTAATGCTCCATCTCAACCTCGTAGCGGCTCTCCATCTCCACCTTGGTCAGCACGCCGAACTCTTCCATCAGCTGGATGTTCTTGGGCTCGACCAGTGCGGGCAGAGCAGCGGGGGTATTCTTCTTGTTGGGCAGGCCGCGCTTGGCCGCCTCGGTCTCCCACTCGGCGGTGTAGCCGTTGCCGTTGAAGATAACGCGGCGATGGTCGCGGATGGTGCGCTTGACCAGAGCGATGGCTGCGCTGGTAAAGTCCTCAGCGCCCTCCAGCTCATCGGCGTAGCCCTTCAGCTCCTTGGCAACAGCGGTGTTCAGGATGGTGTTGCAGTCGCTCAGGTTCTCGGCGGAGCCGGGCATACGGAACTCGAACTTGTTGCCGGTGAAGGCAAAGGGAGAAGTACGGTTGCGGTCGGTGGTGTCCTTGCTGAACTTGGGCAGGACATCGACGCCGAGGTCCATCTTCATCTTGACGGGGCCGGCGTAGGGAGAATCGGAAGCGATGGCGTCGATGACGGCTTCCAGCTCTTCGCCCACGAAGATGGAGATGATGGCCGGAGGTGCCTCGTTGGCGCCCAGACGGTGGTCGTTGCCGGGGGTGGCGACGGAGGTGCGGAGCAGGTCGGCGTACTCATCGACAGCCTTGATGACGGCGGCCAGGAAGACCAGGAACTGCAGGTTCTCCATGGGGGTGTCGCCCGGGTCCAGCAGGTTCTCGTGGGTGGTGGACATGGACCAGTTGTTGTGCTTGCCGCTGCCGTTGACACCCTCGAAAGGCTTCTCGTGCTGCAGGCAGACCAGACCGTACTTGGGGGCCAGCTTCTTCATCATCTCCATCGTCAGCAGGTTGTGGTCGATGGCGACGTTGGTGGTGTCGAAGATGGGGGCCAGCTCATGCTGGCAGGGAGCTACCTCGTTGTGCTTGGTCTTGGCGGGGATGCCCAGCTTCCACAGCTCTTCGTCCAGCTCCTTCATGAAAGCGGAGACCTCGGGGCGGATGACGCCGAAGTAGTGCTCTTCCAGCTCCTGACCCTTGGCGGACGGTGCGCCGAAGAGGGTGCGGCCGGTGAGGATGAGGTCCTGACGGGCCTCGTAGTCTTCCTTCTTAATAAGGAAGTACTCCTGCTCGGGGCCGACGGTGGTGGAGACGTAATCCACATCCTTGCCGAAGAGCTTCAGGACGCGGACGGCCTGATTGGACAGCGCGTTCATGGAGCGCAGCAGGGGAGTCTTCTTGTCCAGCGCCTCGCCGGTGTAGCTGACGAATGCAGTGGGGATGCAGAGGACGTCGTCCTTCACAAAAGCGAAGCTGGTGGGGTCCCATGCGGTGTAGCCGCGGGCCTCACAGGTGGCGCGCAGGCCGCCGGAGGGGAAGGAAGAGGCGTCGGGCTCGCCGCGCACCAGCTCCTTGCCGTTGAACTCCATGATGGCGGTGCCGTCGCCCACGGGGGAGACGAAGCCGTCATGCTTCTCGCTGGTAATGCCGGTCAGCGGCTGGAACCAGTGGGTGTAGTGGGTGGCACCCAGCTCCATAGCCCAGCGCTTCATGACGCTGGCCACGACGTTTGCCACCTCGATGTCCAGAGGTGCGCCCCTGTGCAGGGTCTTCTCGAGGCTCTTGTAGGTGGCGCTGGGGAGGCGCTCCTTCATGACGTGCTCGTTGAACACCTTGCTGCCGTAGATCTCCATAACATTTGCTGCCATAAATCCTACTCCTTACTTGAATTGAAATACTTCAGCTGGTCGCGGATTTTTACGCGGAAAGAGGCGGCCTCTCCCGCGAAATATCGGTTAAACGAAACGACGCTGCGAGTCAGGAGGTGACTCACAGCGTCGTTGCTGTCTATGCGATGATTATAGCCGAACGGGGCGAAAAACGCAATAGACAGATTTGACGATTCTGCACAAACTGACTCCTGATTTTTTGGAGTATTGCGCGGATGGTATGACTATTAAATCACCTGAAACAGGAAAAACTTCAGATAGTTCGTCTCCGGCACGCCCCAGAGGATGGGGTGGTCGGGGGCCTGCTGGCGCACTTCGATCTGGCGCAGCTGGCGGTGAGCGTCCTTTGCGGCGGAGCGCAGCATCCTGATGAACAGCTCCTCGGTGGCAAAATGAGAGCAGCTTGCCGTGGCGAGGTAGCCGCCCCGGGGCAGAAGCTTCATGGCCCGGTAGTTGATCTCCTTATAGCCCCGCATGGCGTTTTCCACCGTGCGGCGGGCTTTGGTGAAGGCCGGCGGGTCGAGGATGATGAAATCGTAGGGATGGCCTTCTTTTTCGAGGCGGGGCAGAAGCTCGAAGGTGTCCTCGCAGAGGAAGTCCATGTTGGTCAGGCCGTTGAGCTCCGCGTTCCGCTGGGCCATGGCGATGGCGTCGGCGCTGATGTCCGCTGCCGTGACCCGGGCTGCGCCGCCGCTGGCTGCGTTGAGGGCAAAGCTGCCGGTGTGGGTGAAGCAGTCCAGCACGGTGTGGCCGGCGGCGAGGCGGGCGACCGCCCGGCGGTTGTACTTCTGGTCGAGGAAGAAGCCGGTCTTCTGGCCGTTCTCGAAATCGACGTGGTAGTAGACGCCGTTCTCGCAGATCTCGGTCTGGGTGGAGGCGGGGTGGCTTTCACCCGGCAGCTCGAACCAGCCCTTGCTCTGCTCGAGGCCCTCTTTGGCCCGCAGAGCCTCATCGTTCCGCTCGTAGATGCCGTCGATGGTCTGGCCGTCGGCCCGCAGCACTTCGGCGAGGAGGGGGAAGAGGACGGGCTTCAGCTTTTCCATGCCGACGCTGAGGGTCTGGGTGACGAGGATGTTGTTGAAGCGGTCCACGGTCAGGCCGGGGAACTGGTCGGCCTCGCCGAAGATGACCCGGCAGGCCGAGAGGTCGGCAGGCTCGAGGACGGTCTTGCGGTAGGCCCAGGCGTACTCGACGCGGCGGCGCCAGAAGCTGGCGTCGAAGGTGTCGTTGGCGTTGCGGGAGATGAGGCGGACGCGGATCTTGCTCTTGAGAGAGACGAAGCCGGTGCCGAGGTAAGCGCCCTTCGGGCTCACCACGTCGGCAAGGGTGCCGTTCTCGGGCTCTGTCTCCGGGAACTCGAGGATGTCGTTCTCGTACACCCACGGATGCCCGCCCACGAGGCTGGCCTCGGCTTTTTTGTTTACTTTATAAATAGGATAGCTGCGTTCTGATTTCATGGTTGCTCCTTAATAATTGAGGATGAACCTCTCCGTCACGGCTGCTGCACGAGGGAAGGCTTCGCCTTTGTACAACCTCTCAGTCTGCTTCGCAGACAGCTCCCCTAGTAGGGGAGCCTCTGGCGAAGAGGCGAGGCTTTACGGAATGCCAAGGCCTCCCCTCGATAGGGGAGGTGGCACGGCGTTAGCCGTGACGGAGAGGTTATCTTTTGGCTAACTCGCCATTTATAATACCATAAAAATATGTTAGAATAAATACAAAAACCACCGAAAGGAAGGAAAACATCATGGAGATCGAGCGCAAGTGGATGGTAAACGGCTGGCCGGAGGGGCTGCCGCTGAAAGAGGAGTTTGCCATGCGGCAGGGCTACATCAGCGTGCGGCCCACCGTCCGCATCCGGGAAGAGGCCCTGACGGGAGGCAAGACCCACTACGTCCTCTGCTTCAAGTCGGGCAGCGGGCTGGCGAGGGAAGAGATCGAGCGGGACATCGACCCTGCGCTTTTCAATGACCTCGAGACCAAGATCATCGGCAGGCCCCTTATCCCGAAGCTCCGCCGCAGCTACCTGCTGCCGGACGGTGCGGTGCTGGAAGTGAATCATGTGGACGAGGGCCAGCCGACGGAGTTCTGGTACGCCGAGGTGGAGTACCCCACGGTAGAGGCAGCCCGCAGCTGGCAGCCTGCCGCCGTGGGCCTCGCGGACTACCTCAGCGACGAAGTCACCGACCAGCCCGGCCAGAGCATGGGGGCCTATTGGGAGCAGACCCGGGGTTGAACCGACGAAAGTTGTGGAAAAACCTTGAAGATTATGATATGATGGTCGTATCACTCATACTGCGGCCCCGGACGGGCCGGGAAAGAAGGAAACAACTACGAAACGACCCAAATTCACGCTGTCTGTGCAGTACAATTCGCCGGTCATCCTGACATTTTTCCTCCTCTCACTGGGGGTGCTGTTCCTGGGCCAGTACACCGGCGGCTGGACGACCACCCATCTGTTCAGCGTCTACCGTTCCTCGCTGAAAGACCCGCTGTTTTACATCCGGCTCTTCGGCCATGTGCTGGGCCACGGCAGCTGGGACCATTTCCTGAACAATATGCTGCTTCTCCTCGTCGTCGGCCCGCCGATGGAAGAAAAGTACGGCAGCCTGCCCCTGCTCAAAGGCATCCTGCTCACGGCCCTCATCTCGGGCATTCTGCAGTGTGCGTTGTTCCCCCGCACGGCGCTGCTGGGCGCGTCGGGCATCGTCTTCATGCTCATCATGCTGGCATCCCTGTCCGGCTTCTCGGGCGGCATCCCCGTCACCATGCTGCTGGTGGCGGCGCTCTATCTGGGCCAGCAGATCTATGACATCATCTTTGTGCGGGACAACGTGGCCAACTTCATGCACATCGTCGGCGGCGTCTGCGGCACAGTGTTCGGCTACGTCAATGCGGGGCCGCGCAGGAAACGGAAACACTAGCCCTCTCAGTCATCGCGCAGCGATGACTGAGAGGGCGGCTAAAAACAAGCAAATTTTATCATTCGCGCGGTTTTGTCGCTTGCTTTTTGATGGGCAGCGCTCTATTATATCATTTGTACAAATATTTCCCTTCGAATTTTCACAAAATCACCAAATGTAGTTTATCGGACGGAGGTTGTTTATGAGACGACTGTGCAGCCCATCCCCGGGGATGAAACTGCAAAAAAATCACGACAAAGGAGGACGGACGCTTTGAACGAACACGAAAAACCACAGATAGACTTCATGCACAAGCTTGCGCGCCAGATCGTGGAACGCCGCAACCTTGTGTTCCTGTTTGTCATTCTGGCTGCCATCTTCACGGTGTTCTCGGTGCGGTGGGTCAAGGTCGAGACCGACATGACCACCTACCTGCCCAAGACCTCAGAGACCCGCATGGGCCTCGACATCATGGACGAGCAGTTCACGACCTACGGCTCTGCCGATGTCATGGTGGCCAACATCACGCCCGCTGAGGCCGATGAGCTTTCCGACCGGCTCACCGAGCTCAAGGGCGTCCAGATGCTGGACTACGACGACACCACCGACCATTATAATAAGGACGCGGTGTCGGCCCTTTACTCCATCACCTTCGACTACCCCGAGGACGATGACCAGTGCCTCGAGGCCCTTGACCGGGTGAAGGAATACCTCGCCGACTACGACATCTACGTCTCCACCTCGCTGGGCAACACCCAGCAGGAGACCATTGATGCCGAGGTGCGGGTCATCATGGTGTACGTTGCCGTCATCATCGTCATCGTCCTGCTCCTGACGTCCCAGACCTACGCCGAGGTGCCTGTCCTCATCCTCACCTTCGTGGTGGGCATGATCCTGAACATGGGTACAAACTTCCTGCTCGGCACCATCTCCTTCGTGTCCAACTCGGTCACGAACATCCTGCAGCTGGCGCTGTCGCTGGACTACGCTATCATCTTCTGCAACCACTTCAAGGAAGAACACCAGACCATGCCTCTGAAGGAGGCCGTCATCGAGTCCCTGAGCAAGAGCATCCCCGAGATCAGCTCCAGCTCCCTGACCACCGTCGGCGGCCTTGTGGCGATGCTGTTCATGCAGTTCCGCATCGGCTCCGATATGGCCGTCTGCCTCATCAAGTCCATCCTCTTTGCGATGCTCTCGGTGTTCGTGGTCATGCCCGGCCTGCTGATGCTCTTCGGACCCTACATGGATAAGACCAAGCACAGGAACTTTGTGCCGGAGATCCCCTTCGTGGGCCGCTTTGCATGGCGCACCCGCAAGGTCATCCCTGTCATCTTCCTGGTGGTCATCCTCATCGGTTACCACTTCTCGAACCTTTGTCCCTACGCCTACGGCTACGATGTCATCAAGGTGCCGAAGATGAACGAATCCCTCATCGCGGACCAGATGATCGAAGAGAACTTCACCAAGTCGAACCTCGTGGCACTCGTCTACCCCAAGAACGACGATTACAGCATCGAGAAAAAGATGCTGGAGGAGCTGGAAAGCTATGATGAGATAGACTCCACCAAGGGTCTGTCCAACATCGAGGCCCAGGACGGCTATATGCTGGAAGACAAGCTCACCGCCCGCCAGTTCTCCGAGATGGCCGACCTGGACTACGAGGCCGCCCAGATGATCTACACCGCCTACGCCATCGAGAACGAGGAGTACGGCCAGATCATCGGCAACTTCGCCTCCTATAAAGTGCCGCTGGTGGATATGTTCCTCTACGTCTGCGACGAGGCCGATACCGGCATCGTCTCCCTCTCGCAGGAGGACCTGGACGACCTCCACGAGGCCCGGGAGAAGATGGAGAGCGCACTGGCCCAGCTGCAGGGCGACGACTACAACCGCGTCCTCATCTACCTGAGCCCCTCTCTGGAACCCGGCCAGACTACTTATGAGTTCACCGACACCATCCGCTCCATCGCCCGGAAGTATTACCCGGACGGCGAGCTCTACATGGCCGGTGACGCCACCAACGAGTACGATTTCCAGAAGTCCTTCGCCATCGACAATGTCGTCGTCAACGTCGTGTCCATCTTTATCGTCCTGCTGGTGCTGCTGTTCACCTTCCAGTCCGTCGGTATGCCCATCCTGCTCATCGTGGTCATCCAGGGCGCTATCTGGATCAACTTCTCGTTCCCGTATTTCATGGGGACCAACCTCTACTTCATGGGCTACCTCATCGTCAGCTCCATCCAGATGGGCGCGAACATCGACTACGCGATCGTCATCGCCACCCGTTTCAACGAGCTGAAGGATAAGATGGAGCACAAGCAGGCCATGATAGAGACCATCAACTTCGCGTTCCCGACCATCCTGACTTCCGGCACCATCATGACCGTGTCCGGCATCCTCATCGGCCAGATGACTTCCGACGCCTGCATCGTGGGCATCGGCCAGTGCCTGGGCCGAGGCACCATCATCTCCATCCTCCTCGTCCTCTTCGTCCTGCCTCAGATCCTGCTCATCGGCACCCGCATCGTGGACCGTACCTCCTTTGCCGTGCCGAAGCTGGTGGCCCGCAGCAGCGGCAATGGCCGTATGCGGGTCAACGGCATCGTGCAGGGCGAGATCCACGGCTCTGTGGCCGGTACAATGAACGCCATCGTGGACGGCGACGTCCAGCTGACCGTCATCTCGGGCAACGTCTCTCAGGAACTGGACGACAACGAAAAACAGGAGGTGCAGAATGAAGACCAGTAACCATCTGCTGCGCCGCCTGACGGCTGCGCTTCTGGCCGCTGTGCTGGCGCTGAGCATCGCACTGCCGGTGTTCGCGTCCGACGACGGCGATACCATTTACATCAACAGCGTCTCGGACCTGCTCTCGCTGGCCAGGAACTGTGCCTACGACCAGTGGTCGGTGGGCAAGACGGTTATTCTACAGAAAGACCTCTCCCTCGAGGGGATGCTGTGGGAGCCCATCCCGTCCTTCAGCGGACAGTTCAAGGGCAATGGCCACACCATCTCGGACCTGACCATTACGGGCCAGTATTCCCCGGCGGGCCTCTTCGGCATCGTGGAGGAACAGGGCTCCATCGAGTCCCTGAGCGTGCGGGGCGTCGTGTCTGTCTCTGACTCTGCCGACACCACCACCGGCGGCATCGTAGGCATCAACCACGGTACCCTCATCAACTGCCAGTTCACCGGCGTCGTCACCGGCGACAGCGAGGTGGGCGGCATCGTGGGCCGCAACGAGTCCGAAGGCACCATCGACCACAGCACGGCCCGCGCCATCGTCACCGGCAAATCTTCCACCGGCGGCATCGCAGGCTACAACCTCGGTGCCATCACCGGCTGCACCAATGTGGGCAGCATCAACACCGAATATCCGGAAGCTTCTCTCGACACCGACGGCTTCACGGCCAAGATGGTGGACTACATCAACAACAAGATGGCCGCCGCCGATAATGACGCCACCAATTCCGTCACCAATGTCGCCACCGACACCGGCGGCATCGCAGGCCGCTCCTCCGGCATGATCCTGACCAGCGTCAACACCGGCACCATCGGCTACGAGCATGTTGGCTACAATGTGGGCGGCATCGTGGGCCGCACCGACGGCCTCGTATCCGGCTGCGTCAACCAGGGCCATATTCTGGGCCGCAAGGACGTGGGCGGCATCGCCGGTCAGGCGGAACCCTATCGCGAACTCGACCTCTCCAAGGACACCATCAAGCGTCTCCGTTCGGAGCTGGAGGTTCTGCGCGGCCTTGTCGATGACACCACCGGCGTCGTCGAGAACTCCACCACCAGCATCTCCAACTCCTTCAGCGCCATGACCAGCCAGATGGACACCGCCATTGCAGCGGCCCGTCAGCTGGACGACCAGGCCAGCGACTACGGCGACGAGGTGGCCGACGAGATCGACCGTGCCTCCACTCTGCTGGCTGATACCCTCACCAAACTCGAACCCGTCATGGACACCGGCGAAGATGCCATGACCAAACTGACCGACGCCACCGGAAACCTCAAGTGGGCCATGCGCGAGATGGCCGCTGAGATGCTGATGGCATCCAGCGCCCTCGGCAAGACCAGCTCCGGTCTGGACAAGGTGAGCGACGCGGCCGAGGATGGCCGTGACGGTATGTCGGCTATCTCTGAGGGTATCAAACAGCTGTTGGAGTCTGTCGATACCGGCGATGACAGCGCTGCCTCGCAGGCGATCTCCACCATCCTGACCGGCTACGACTCTCTCTCTGCCGAGAAGAAGTCGGATAAGAACCTCAAGACCGGCATTGAGCTGCTGAAGGTGGCCAACTCTGTGGCCAGCGTCTTCACGCTGGGCAGCGGCATGGCCCCGGCAATGAAGGCCGTCACCGCAGGCATGGGCCTGCTGCGCACGGCATCCCTCCTGTCCAACGACAGTGACATTGCCCGTGCTACTTCCCAAATCGCAAGTGCCATCGGCACCATCTCTACCATTGCTACCCAGATGGGCGGCATCGTGGGCAGCGCTGCCAAGTCCGTCTCGGCCTCCGACCACCCCGAGCTGGCTGCGGCTCTGACCAAAGCCTCTGACGCACTGGACGATATGGGCGGCATCACCGACGGCATCATGGACAACATCAAGGACTGGGTCGGCAATAACGGCGGCGGCAGCATCAAGGATGGTCTCGATCAGCTGAGCGATGCTTCCGACAAGCTGAGCGACGCCATGGATGACCTGAGCGACTCCCTCGACCTGCTCAAGACCGACGCCGCCCTCACCAGTGCAACGCTGGCGCATACCTCCGTGGCTCTGGGCCAGATGCAGGACGGCCTCGGCGGCCTGACCGATATGATGGGCCAGACCCGCGACATCCTCCACTGGCTCAACCAGCAGGACCCCATCAAGGTGCCTCGTCCCTCGGCAGAGCTGACCAACACCAAGGACTCCCTCTTTGATGCTGTCAGCGCCATCAACGACAAGATGGACGACATCAACAGCACCATGCGCACCGCCAGCAACCAGCTGACCGACAAGATGCGCGCCGTGACCGCACAGGTCAGCGTCGTGTCCAACCTGATGCTGGATGCCGTGGAAGAGATCAGCGACCCGGGCAGCAAGACCATCTACGAGGATGAGTCGGAAGACCTCATCGCTTCCCAGTCCGACGGCAAGATCGAGAACAGCATCAACCGCGGCACCATCGACGCCGACATGAATGTGGGCGGCATCGCCGGTACCATGGGCGTCGAGAACCTGCTGGACCCCGAGGAGGACAACAAGGACGAGGGCACTTCGCTGCTGCGCACCTCCTATACCGTCAGCGCCGTCCTCATCGGCAACATCAACGAGGGCAGCATCACCGCCAAGAAGGACATGGTCGGCGGCATCGTCGGCCAGGAGGAGCTGGGCCTTGTGACGGCCTGCGAGTCCTACGGCGACGTCACCGGCGTCAATCAGGTGGGCGGCATTGCCGGTGCGGCCAGCGCCAAGCTCCGCAGCAACTGGGCAAAATGCGCCCTCAGCGGTGAAAAGTACATCGGCGGCATCGTCGGTCAGGGTACCGACAGCGACCTCACCGACGGCAGCCTCATCGCCATCAACAACCGCGCCATCGTCTCTGTGCTGGAAGGCCAGCAGTACGTGGGTGCTGTCTCCGGCGGACAGGACGGCGACTTCTATGGCAACCTCTTCGTCTCCGACGACCTGCAGGGCATCGACCGCCTGAGCCGCGTCGGTCAGGCAGAGCCGGTCACCTATGAGACCCTGCTGGCTCAGGAGAATGTGCCGGACTCCTTCCGCAAGTTGACCCTGACCTTCAAGGCCGACGGCCACATCATCAAGAAGATCAGCTTTGACTACGGTGCGTCTTTCACTCTGGACGACTACCCCGAGATCCCCCAGAAGAATGGATACTACGCTGAGTGGAGTACACCCGTCCTCGACCAGCTCCACACCGACACCGTGGTCAATGTGGAGTACACGCCCTACATCCCGTCTCTGAGCAGCAGCGTCACCCGTGAGAACGGACGCCCCGTCTTCTTCGTGGACGGCTTCTTCGGCGGTTCCAACGCCGTGCAGGTCACTCAGCAGGACATCACAGCCGATGTCCACGGTGTGACAGAGCAGTGGCTGCTGGAGTTCACCGATGACGGCAATGAGACCCACCAGATCCGTTATCTGACCCTCGGCAAGGCCAAGGGCAAGGTCTACGTCAAGCAGGCCGACGGCAGCTGGCATAAGGTGGAGACGGGCAGCTTCGGCAGCTACACCACCTTCACCACCACCGGCACCGAGGTCGAAGTGGCTTTCGTCCCCGCAAAGCTCCCCGTCTGGGCCTTCTGCGTCGGCGGCGCAGCCCTGCTGGTGCTGCTCCTGCTGCTGGCAAAGCGCATCAAGTCGAAGCGCGGCCCGAAGGGCGAAAAGCCCCGCAGGGAGAAGAAGGGCAAACAGCCCGAGACGGCAAACGCCCCCGCCGAGGAGCTGGATACCCCCATCTCTGAGACGGATATGCAGTAAGCAATAAGAAAAGCAGGAGCTCCATCCGAATGGATGGGGCTCCTGCTTTGTTTGTAGGTTAGGCTCGTCTTCGTACAACCTCTCAGTCTCGCTGCCGCTCGACAGCTCCCCTAGTAGGGGAGCCTCTGGCGTGTCGGCCAGGCCCACGCTGGACGAGCAAAGTTTCTTTATATTGAAAACAGGAGTGCCCTGCTACAGAGGGCAGCAGCTTCGGAACAATATCCTTGTCAAGCTGCTGCTAATCTCTGTAGCAGGGCACTATTTTTTGCGTTATATTGAGCTTTCAGCGTCCAGTAGAAAGTGGCCCGGCCTGCCAAAGCCTCTCCTACAAGGAGAGGTGGCACGCCGTAGGCGTGACGGAGAGGTTGTACAAAGACGCGCCTGCCCTCTGTAGCAAGGCCCGCCCTTTTACGCTATATTGCGCCTCAGGCGTCTAGTAGGAAGTTGACCGGCCTGCCAAGGGCTCCCCCTCTGGGGGAGCTGGCGAGCGAAGCGAGACTGAGAGGGTTATTCCTCCGTCTCCTTCACATCGTTCAGGAACGCCTCTATCTTATCGATCTGGTTCTCCGCCACGGCGCGGCCCGTCTCGTAGACCCGGCGCAGCTGGGCGGGGTCGCGCTCCATAGCGCCGATCTCCAGCGGGATGGGCGGGCGGATGACATAGTCTTTGCCGGAGGCCTCCTGCATGGCGATGTAGGAGAGGGTCTCGTTGTACCGTTCGTGACGGTCGGCCACCGCTGCCACGAAGGCCGGATAGCGCAGATACCGCGCACGGATGGCGGGCAGCATGGGGTTCTTCTTTTTCACAAAGCCTTTGGGCTGGGTCAGGATGATGAGGTTCCGCTTGTAACCCAGGCTCTCGAAGAAGCGGACGGGGATGGAGTCGGCCACGCCGCCGTCCAGCAGGGAGTAGTGGCCGATCCTGACGGCCTTCGCCGCCAGCGGCATGGACGCCGAGGCCTCCATCCAGCGCACGTCCTCGGCGTCGCCGCTGCGGCACTTGTGGTAGATGGGGTCGCCGGTGCGCAGGTCGGTGCAGACGACAAAGAAGTCCATGGGCGAAGCGCGGAAGGCCTCTTCATCAAAGGGGTCCAGCTTTTCCGGCACCTCGTGGTAGCAGAAATCCTCGCTGTAGAGGTTGCCGGTGCGCAGCAGATTACGGAAGCTGGCGTAGCGCTTGTCGTTGCAATATTCGGTGTTGTAGCGGATGACGCGGCCGATCTGGTGCGACTTGAAGTTGCAGCCGAACACCGCGCCCGCCGACACGCCGATGGTGCCGTCGGTGGTGAGGCCGTGCTCCATCAGGACATCCAGAACGCCTGCGGTGAACATCCCCCGCATGGCACCGCCCTCTAATACTAACCCTGTCTTCATATACTGACTCCTTTTCCCGGTGCGGCCCTCGTCGGCCGCAGCAAGCCGTTTCCGGTTGCTACCAGTATACTCGATTTTGCGCAGAAAACAAGAGACAACTGCACAAATCGCCCGCCCTGAGACACAGACTGTACCGCAAAAGTCGTACTTATAATCGAAAGGGCTGAAAAAACCGGAGAGAACGAGTCAAATTTGGGCAGAAAAAGCCTTGCCAACCGGGAGAGTATCCGGTATACTGATATGAAATATCGACCGTTTTGTGACAGGGAAATTGGGAGGAAGAGACGAACTATGAAAATGCTGGAAGACCGCATCCGCAAAGACGGCATCGTGCGTGAGGGCAACGTGCTCAAGGTGGACAGCTTCATCAACCATCAGATGGACATCCCGCTGTTCCGCGAGATGGCAAAGGAGTGGAAGCGCCTGTTCGACGGCAAGCCCATCAACAAGGTGCTCACCATCGAGGCCAGCGGCATCGGCATCGCGGCTGTGGTGGCCAGCGAGTTCAACGTGCCGGTGGTGTTCGCCAAAAAGTCCATGAGCATCAACCTGGACTATGACAACTACGAGACGAAGATCCAGTCCTTCACCCACAAGAAAATTTATAATGTCATCGTCTCCAAGAAGTTCCTCACCCCCGAGGACCACGTTCTCATCATCGACGACTTCCTGGCCAACGGCTGCGCCCTGCTGGGTCTGCTGGAGCTGACCGAGAAGGCCGGTGCCACCGTCGAGGGCATCGGCATCGCCGTCGAGAAGGGCTTCCAGCAGGGCGGCGACCTCATCCGCAGCAAGGGCATCCAGCTGGAGAGCCTCGCCATCGTCGAGTCCATGGACAGCGCCACCGGCGAGATCGTGTTCCGCGACCAGCCGCAGCAGAGCTGAACGGTTTTTGTTGACAATCCGTCAGGTTTTGTGTATACTGTAAGTGAACCGGAAGGTTCCGTGCGGCGGCACGCAAAGCTGTACTGTGCGTGGGCAGGGTAATTACCACGACATAAGATGTCCCACCGGACATCGCGCCCGCACCGGGGAGATAAGGTGAGTCCGCGCCGGGGACGGTAAGTTCCGGCGACAATAGATGCTCTACCGGGCATCGCGGCTGACAGCCAGCAGAAAACCGCTGTTTTAAGAATGATGGGCGTCGGATGAAGAGTCTGACGCCCTTTCTTTATAAAAGGAACTGAGGACGTATGAAAAAGCTGAACGATAAAAAGCAGGTGGTAGCCCAAATCTCTGCGGCGGCGCGCCTCTATAAGAAAAATCTGGTGGGCAAACACTTTTTGTATGTCTTCGACGGCAGAGCCATCGAGGTGGCCTATCAGGCAAAGGGATTCCGTCACCTGACCGGCGTGGATACCGGGCTGGACGCGATGTCCTTTTACAAAAAGGCGGTGAGCGGGACGCTGCAGGCAAACCAGATCTTCTTTTCGCCTCACCACCCCTATCAGCTCTGCCAGCGCAAGCTCGTACACCTGAGCGACATCGCCGGCATGGTCACTTCAGAGTGCTTTATGCTGGAAAATATCACGACTGAAACGCAGTCGTTTCAGTTCGGCACGACGGACCTTGCCTTTGTGCTCTGCCTGAACCGTCACAAGGACGCCAGCGGGGAGTACAAGAGCAGCAAGTACATCGTGGAATCACTGCGGGATGAGGACGGCTTTGCCAAGAGCGAGGGCGCGTATCCGGTGACGCACATCCTATCGAAGCGGAACGACGAGCCGTTTTATCACGAGGTCGTCTATCTGGACGAGAGAGAAAGCATAGAGACTCTTCCGCCGCTGGCCGCAGAGCTGGTACGTTTGACGGACGAAGCAGGAACGTGAGAAAAGACCGCCGTCCAGCGGTCTTTTCTTTTGCCCATTTTTACGCCCCGTCGAAGCTGTCGCCGTCCTCGGGAAGGTCGGCGGAAGTCTCAGCATCGGAAGCAGGCGTATCCGGGACAGCGGCGCGGGGGACCCCTTTATAGACCAGCGTCTGCTCGAGGACCTCGGCGCAGACCGGGGCCGAGAGGCTGCCGCCCGCTGTCGTCCAGCTGTGGGGCTCGTCGAGGCAGACGAGACACAAAAACTGGGGGTCGTCGATGGGAGCCACGGCCACAAAGCTGGCGATGCGGGCCTTCTCGTCGGCGCTGTCCAGCTTCTGGCTGGTGCCGCTCTTGCCGCCTACCCGGTAGCCCGCGATCCGGGCGTTCCGGCCGCCGCCGTAGAGGACGACGGCCTCCATCATCTCCCGCATGGTGCGGGAGGTCTCCTCTTTCAGCACCTGCCGCTTGCAGACGGGGGAGAGGTGGTCGATGACCTCGCCCTCCGGGCCGAGGATGTCCGAGACGACGTAGGGCTGCATCAGCCGCCCGCCGTTGACCACGGCGCAGACCGCCGACGCCATCTCGAGGTAAGAGATCTTGCTGCTCTGCCCGAAGGCGCAGGACGCCAGCTCCACCGGCCCCATCC
>OGGA01000976.1_pt1 | contig 16914 bp, 9 predicted proteins | sample 1571041 | NCBI WGS metagenome assembly OGGA01 (sample SAMEA2582057, study PRJEB24529) | metagenome | biome: Human gut stool | place: China | collected 2011 | reverse complement strand
CCCAAGACTTGGGATAGAAAAACCAAGCCTTGGGACATATATCCGCAAGATTGAAAAGAGATATCCTATCCCCAATCTCATTCCACCAATAGGTCATTTAACATCTTCATTACTATACAAAACTCATTTCAAGAAATTATTCTGATTAGAAACAAAAGCCGCTTCAGATTCCGGTTCAGAGTCTCCGTCCGGATTGTTAGGGTCAATCTCCTCACCAGCTATGTCCGTAATACGGAAATAATAATCTCGATCAAGCGTCACTGCTGCGAGGTCAAATTGTGAGCCTCCATTGTTATTATTCATTATCAGATTGTAAGTCAATCCCTTATTTGCTTCACCTGTATCGTAATAATTATACGTGACACCTTTTATCTCAACACTACCGGTTGGTAATATTCCTGGCCAACTGCCAAAGAGTTCCGGTATATCATTTCCCCACGCATATATGGTTGTTTCTGCCCATCTGGACTGGTCTTCAATAAAAATGGTATAACCATCATGGATGACCACTGCATCCGGATCTATTTCCGTCCAACCGCTTTCTGTGATTTCCAAATATATGTCACGGTCAAGAGTAAAGTTCTGTGGTCCATCAAATTGTGAACCTACTCCATTATCGTTAAATATCAAATTGTAAACCAATCCCTTATTTGCTTCACCTGTATCGAAGTATTTATAGGTAATTCCTTTTATCTCAACGCTACCAGTAGGTGAAATACCGGGCCAACCTCCAAAAAGTTCCGGCAAATCATTTCCCCACGCATAAAGTGTCAGTGCATCCCAACCTGTATTGTCCATCACGAACACAGCATAACCGTCATGAATCACTTCACTTGGGTCTTCCGGCTCCTCAAAATAAGCATTCCAGCGGGTTACCGTTATATCAGTGCGAGTACCTACCTTAGCCGAAATTTGATGTAAAGCATCCCCATTCTGCAAAGTACGCTCTATACCTTGTGTCTTAGAAACGAAATAAAAGCCATCGGCAAGTGTCTTTCCATTAACAAAATCTTCCGGATAGAGGTATATGCCCCATTTAACATCATTGTTTGCAGCTTTCTCCATCTGCCACTTAAGGTCTCCGGAAGCAGCATCCTGACCTCCATTGAAATCGCCTGCAATATAAATTATTTCATCGGCACCAGTTCCTTGGGGCATAATCACCTCCAGCAAGATAGCATCGCTACGAAGTTCAAATTGCGGCAACTCATGGTCAAACACAATTTCCTCCTTGTCACAACTACTGATGAAAGCTACAAAAAGCAACAAAAGCCATAGCGGATTACATATATATTTTTTCATTGTTACTATTATTATAGGATGATTAATAATTAGGATTCTGTACCAGTCCCGGATTTACCATAAGGGCAGACTGGGGCAAGGGATACCACTCGTATTTGCGGTCACGTTTAGCCGGATAGCTTAAACCGTCGTCCGTGGCACGGCCAAAGAACCACCATTGCCCTTGCGTAAACTTATCGAAACGACGCAAGTCTGTACGACGACGACGCCCCTCTCCCAAGAATTCAAGTCCCCATTCACTCAACATCCAATCCATATCAAAGGATGTAAAACCAGGACCGGGCTGCTCGAGAGCCGATTTATCTGTAAAATAGCGTGTTTTAACTCTATATACCAGTTCTTTAGCACCTTCCGTATCACCTGCACGCATTTTACATTCAGCAAGAGTATAGACCACTTCACTCAAACGGAATTCCACCTCATCGATGTTTTGGAAATCAATGCCTGCACTCTCCGGATAAACCGGATATCTTACCAAACGGACACCTGAATTCGTTTCACCCCAGCGAGGTGACATGACAGTCTCCAGATTACGTCCTAAATTAAGGAATGTACCCACCTGATCCACATAAACCAAATCCTGACCGTCACGGTCGGCATCTGCTTTCAAAGCCGCACCCTTACCATAGTTGGCTTTAATAGCCCCTTTCAAAAAAATGCCTTGATAGTTTCCTGTTGTTTCATTATACACATAGTTCTGCTTACGGATATCTTTATCGTGGAAACGTTCATAAACTGCTCCTAACTTATCACCGTAGTCAGTAAGAAAGCTCTTAGGATTGTCAGTACCACCATACGGCTGTACATTTCCAGAATTATCCCATGAAGGTGCCAAGCATACACAATTCCATCCGCTCTGGCTGTATGTACCTCCAAAGTAATCCCAACAATTGTAAGGCATGAAAGGCATGTTACGCATCCAACCGGTATTGACCTGACCGACTTCCATCGCCAATGCCATTACAACTTCCGGACATTCTACATTGTTTATCGAATAAATATCGCGATAGTCATCGGTAATGCTGTAAGTACCATAATCGCCATTCAGAATTTTTTGGCAAAGAGTGGCACACTCATTATAACTGTTTTGTTTGATAAACACCTCAGAATTCAGCAACAAGCGCATCTTAATCATACGATTGGCAGCTTGGTTCATGCGGTTGCGAGTCTTTCCAGAACCATCTTCTTTCATAAGATCTGTAACTGACTCATCTAATTCCTGACTGATAAAATCGTAGATAATCTTGCACCCCTTATCAAAATCAGTATCTGCAGAACCAGGGATTTCCGCACCCGAAGAAATGTTCAAGGGAAGTGCTCCACCCCAAATCTCAAAGATATTGTAGTATGCCCAAGCACGCAGGGTACGTACTTCGGCAATATAACTATTCAAAGCATCCTCAGTCATGCGTATAGATGCGGGGCTGATTGCCTGCAAATCTGTAATAAGCGTATTGCAAAGCCCAATAGTGGTCCACGCATTCTCCCAAGTTTGGCGAATAATGGTTGATTCTGACGTCCAGGTATGTGAAGACAAAGCAAACTTCAATGCCTCATCCCATCCCCAAAGTCCACCGTTCCAACTGCGCCATGCCACCTGGTCGGCAGAAAACTCCTGCAAATACCAGAAGTATTCCAAATAACTATATGCAGCTTTCGAATAGATGGCTGCCACTGCCCCCTGAACACTCGTCTCATCTTGATAATAAATTCCGGCATCCACACGATCGAACACTTCCTCGTCCAAATTAGTACAAGAGAAAAGTGAACATGACATAATCATCGCCAATAACCAACGACATTTTATATATTTCATATCTTTCATATTTTTAATAATTTGTTTCTCATTTATTTGAAGCGAAGAGTCACACCTAAACTCAATTGAGTTGCTGTAGGATAAGCACTATTACTATCTACTCCCGGCTGGATACCATTCACGTCTATAATTGAAGGGTCATTACCAGAATATCCGGTCAAGGTAAACAGATTCTTGGCAGACAGATATATGCGCATATTATCCAGTAACTTACGGTTCTTAGGAGTAAAATTATATCCCAAGGTTACATTTTCCAGTTTTATGAAGCTACCATCCTCCAGGAAATAGGAAGATATTACTCCACCACCGGTACGGATATTCTTATCTTCCAGATACGCAGAGCGAAGAACATTATCTGTACCACATCCCTGAAGCCCCATACCATATTTACGCATATTGAATACATCAAAACCGAATGTACCGCGGAAGAATACACTCAAATCAAAATTTCTCCAAGTCAGGTTGTTACTCCAAGACAAGAAGTGCTTGGGAGCACCATTGCCAATATAACGTTTATACTTGGCATCAGCCTGAGAAATCGGTATTTGCTCATCTTTATCATTCAAAATAAGCATATTGCCATTTTCGTCAACACCTGCATATTCATAACCGTAGAACTGCCCTATCTCTCCCCCTTCCTGCACACGGAAGAAATATTCGCTGGAACCAGTACCCGGTTTTAAGTAAAGGTCGAGATAAGATGCCTTGTAAATATCGTTAGAAAGTTTGGTCAACTTAGTCTTCCCATAAGAATAATTGATTCCGCTCGTCCACTTCACTGCTGTTTTAGTAAGGATATCACCATCCAAAGATACTTCTATACCGGTATTTTTCGTTGTTCCAACGTTAACCAAAATAGTGGAATAGACAAAAGGCGGTTGAGGTGCCGTGTACGTATAAAGCAAGTCTTTAGAACTACGGTCAAAATACTCCACTGAACCACGTAAACGATTCCATAGAACAAAATCAACACCCAGATTAATCGCAACGCTCTTTTCCCAAGCCAAATCCGGATTAGCATTACTAGAGGGAGCATAGCCCGTTACCCAACGCCCGTCAAAGAGATAACTACCATTGGTATTGTAAGTAGAAAGTGATTTATAAGCATCAAAATCCGAACGACCGGTAATTCCGAAAGAAACACGCGGTTTCAAACTGGTCAACACTTTCCGGGTATTCTTCATAAAGCCCATCTCCATCATTTCCCAAGCCAAAGAAGCTGCTGGGAAGTACCCCCACTTTTGGTTAGCACCAAATTTGGAAGAGCCTTCATAGCGCAACGAAGCCGATGCAAAAAGCATATCCTTCCAATTATAGTTCAACCGACCAAAGAAGCCAATAAGTGTCGATTCAGAGCGACCGCTATATAAACTTGCCAAACCATCCTTCAGATAAGAGCCACTGCCCAAATCCCAATATTTCGTATTATCAAAAGAGAAGTCGTTGTTACTACCACCAATCTGTTCCCAGATAGACTTCTCATAAGTATAGCCCACTACAGCCTTAATATTGTGGTCGCCCAAGTTCAGTGCATAATTTCCCAACCACTCCAATCGATTGGTGTACCATTTCTGATACTTCATTTCCGCACGTCCTTTATAACCATTCCAATAGGACTCCGAACCGGCAGACGAAGCATAATATTGTTGCTTCATGTCATTGTAATGCAATGAGTAACTTAATGTTGTATTCAACAAATGCTTTTCTGTCTGCAAAATATTCAGTTTAGCCTCAGCCGTACCCAACAAATACATACGCTGGCCGTTGTTATCTCTCAAAGCAAGCTCCGCAACCGGATTGGTTGCACCCGTAGGAGAAGTAGGCTGATAATACGAACCGTCTGCATTATATACCGGCATTGTAGGATTCATTGTGAGTGCCCTATCGAAGAAACCATCATTTCCCCAGGTTTCATTTACACGACGTGCACTCAACGAACCGTTGAATTGTAAGCGATTCTCCAGTACACGCTGTTCCATAGAAAAACGACCTCCAAATTCTTCACGACCACTCACGATGTCAAGTCCATTGGCACTTTTGTAATTGAAGGAAGCACCATAGAAACCATTCTTTGTGCTACCATCAATAGATATATATTGGTTTGTGTCGTATGCTACATCACGAGTAATCAGTCCATACCAGTCAGTGTCGGCTCCATAGTCTGTACCTCGTCTCGAACGACGGAATTCATCAGCCGACAGAATATCCGGAGAGGGCTTGGCTACATTAAAAGCGATGTAACTGTCATATGTGACTACCGTTTTTCCAGCTTCACCCGAGCCACGTTTCGTTGTAACTAAAATCACACCATTAGCACCTCGCGTTCCGTAAATAGCAGCAACCCGCATCTTTCAATACCGTAATAGATTCAATATCCTGTGCAGCGATGTTACGGATATCGCCACCTGCCACACCATCTATGACAATCAAAGGACTATTACTTGCAGAAACAGATGTTGCACCACGTACTTGTAATGAAGAACTGGAGTTAGGATTGGCAGCTGCCTGCGTATTGACATTCAAGCCCGCGACTTTTCCCGATACCATTTCCATCGGGTTATTCATAGCCCCCAAATTAAAATTTTTCTTATCCACTTGTACAATGGAACTGGAAACTTCTTTTTTACTCAATGAACCGTAACCCACTACTACAACTTCTTCCAACACCTGCTGGTCATCATGCAAGACAACATCAATCTTGTTTCTACCGGATACGTTCAGTTCCTGCGTTTGGTAACCTACATAAGAAAAAATAAGTATTGCATCAGGATTGACATTCAATAACACATAGTTACCGTCAATGTCAGTTATCACCCCCGAAGTTGTACCCTTTACCAATACACTTGCACCGATAAGACCTTCACCCGTTGCATCGGTCACCTTTCCTTGTACCTGAAGTTGTTGCGCAACAGCAACACCAGTCATCATAAGAAAACCCAGTAAAAGGATCATGCGCTTTTTAAGGCATCTCTTTAGACTTTTCTTTTTCATCTTATTAGAAATTAGTTAAACAATAAATAGATTGATGCAAATGTATTATCAAAACAAACGCACGATTTGGGCTGAGATAAAAATCTAAAGTCCTGCAACAGGCAATCAACTATAATACAACGCATTACGAAAATGCTATTGCTACTAATTTCTAAATCATTTCTAGACTTTTTAAGGCAGAAGAAAGCCTCAAAAGGAGGATAAAATCAAAAAGAAGTTATTTTCATCACTCGTTCTTCAAAGTCCTCTTTACAAAGAGACTTGTTTTTTAGCTTGGAACGATAAGTATAGATGGTAGTTATGGAATAACGCAAAAATTCTGCAATACGCGCACTGTCTGTAATACCTAAACGAATCAGTGCAAATATGCGCAGTTCGGTAACAAGCAATTCTTCATTTTTAGGATGCAATTGTTCTTCAACTGGCAACAAACGATTAAATTCTTCTACAAAGTTAGGGAATATCTTAAGAAAAGATACATCGAAATTGTGATAGAACTCTTTCAACTCTTGATTTATGAAACGGTCGGACTTCAATGTACGATATAACTCCTCAAGTTTACCGGCAGCAGCCTGCTTGTTCAATATGCGGCGATATTCTTCCATCTTACTTATATAAGAGGAACTTAAACTGAGGAAACGTCCCAAATACTCTTCCTTAATATGATTGGCTTCCGTAAGAGTCTGATTAGTATGCAATAATCGTTCATTAGCCTCATGTTGAGACTTGTTCAGCTTCTTCAATTCACTATTCAATATACTCAATTGGGAATTGGCAGCAACAACTTTTTTACGGGCATAAGACAATTTTTTCATTTGCCATAGCACACACAGTACTGTCAATAGAAGGAAAACAGAAAGGATACATATGCCTGTAATAAACATTCTCTGCCGCTGTTGCTGTATTTCCTTTTCTTGCTGATAAGCACGATCTATGAGCGGAAGCATCTTGGAATTCTGCGAACTACGCAACCGAGTAGTATAATAATTAGCATCTTCCATACTAATCTTGATATAGTGATTAGCACGTTCCAAATCGCCCATTCCATAAAGTAATTCCGCTAATGCGCACAAAGAATAATTTTCTTTCACCACTGCCCTAATGTCAGCAATGGCACTGCTAATACGTGCTTCCATTTCTTTCTGCTTGTTCCCCACGACATGATAAGCAAAAGCCAGAATTGAAGTAGCTACTGCATACTCACGCGTATTGGATTTCAACCGAGGTAAAAAATTCTTCAATAAACATATAGCCTCCTGACTTTTTCCCTGGTCAATGAGCTGAGGTGCATGCACGACTACATATCTATAAGTATCTTCCGGTACTAGGCTGATTATAGAATCCCTATACAAATTTGCTATCCGAAGATAATTGTTCACGTAGTTCCGATCAGTGGCGTACTCTGCCTGATAGAGATATAGGTTTTCAAAACATACATAATAGTCCACTATATTTTCACCCTCCAACGTGTTACGAGGAAGCGATTTCAGCAATTCCATTGCTTCAACAAAAAGGCCCGAAGTATTTAGAATATGTACTTTATTTAATATAGAACTATTTATCCATTGCCTATTATTTAGCCGTGTGGCAATAAGAATATTTTCATTTATATAATGTAATGCAGAATCACTAATATAAGAATTATATTCGGCAAAAAGACGATTTTGTATCAGATAACGCTCCATGTCAGTAAGCCTCCCTTGCTTCAACTCATCCTTTATCAAAGAAATATACCGTTCTTTTTCTTCCTCGTATTGTCTACGCATTACGATAGTCTTATCCAGAACAGACAAAAGGCTATCTATTGCAGATGCATACATACCAAGCGAACATGGCAACAGCATTATTATTAAAATCAAGATACGCATCATAGGTTAACATTGTGACATAACTTCGCAAAGTTACAATTTTCTTCTGTTATGAAAATACGATTTTAGTATTTTCTTTGGCATTATAAGTCGTACATCATAGGGATTATACATCTACCGAAATTCATATTTCCTCTACTTCGGATAGCTTTTAAAGCTTTTATGGCAGTTTTCAAACCTCCTTCTGCCTAATAATGGCTAACATTGCAACCGAAACCAAAGGTTGACATCAACATGAGAAAGACATTATTATTTTTATACCTTTTATCTCTCGGCAGTATTGCCGCATACGGTCAGACACGTCTGACCCAAGACCCCAAACTGGAACGACAACTCCACGAAAGCGGACTGATACATCAACCCCTCCCCCTGGATATTGAAAACTCTTTCGAAACCAACGGATGGAAAAAGGAGGTCTTGCAAAGCGCTCCTCTCACCCGCTCGGCAGGTACAGAGGGATGGAGTCATTCCGGCGCAGGAAGCATGTCCTTCAGTACGGAAAAGACCGTTTCCGGCAAAGGCAGCATCAAACTGCAATTCCCCACATTCACCGGGAAAAGGGCGACCGGCTCTCCTTCCGACCCAGACTATGCCACCTACGGAAACAGCAGTGTTACCTATCATCTAGACGGCGCCAATCTGGAGAAGTACAACCGCATCGTATTCTCCATCTATCCCGATTGCGACGGCGCGCGCATCGTCAACATGAACCTCACGTTTCGCAATGCAGATACTCCTGCCAAGAAAGGATATAATCAGCCTTCGGGTTCACACCTCATTAACCTTATTAATAAGGAGTGGAACCAATGCTTCCTCGAAATAGACGAGTATCAGCGCGACAAGGTGATGTCCATCACCTTCAGCACAGCCCTCAAAGGCAAAGATCGGACTACAGGAGATTCAGCTATCTACTACCTGGACAATCTACAACTGCAAACGGTGAAAGCCCCTGAGAAAGTCAGCGGATGGATACCTGCCGATGGAAAAATCTCCTACTCGACAACCGGCTATGCCGTCAACCACCCCAAAACCGCCCTCATCAACACAAACCTCACCATAGACGCCGGAAAGCGCTTCCAACTGCTTACCCCAACCGGAGAAATAGCTTACGAAGGAGACATCCGAAAAGAGAAAACCACTCTCGGAGAATTTGGCCTTATTGATTTCACCTCCTTCAATAATCCCGGAGAGTATCAGCTGAAGGTCGGAACATCGCTAACTCCCACCTTCCGGATTGGAGAAAGACTTTGGGAAGATTCACAATGGAAAGTGCTGAACTTCATCTTCTGCCAGCGCTGTGGACATCCGGTTCCCGGCAAGCATTCCACCTGCCACGTAGACCTCATGTCCCGACATGACGGACGCAGCATCTCCTACTCCGGCGGATGGCACGATGCAGGAGACTTGTCCCAGCAAACCTTGCAGACGGGAGACGTGACCTTTGCTCTGCTCGAAGCCTATAATAAACAAAGAAATATCAACCCAGCCCTCGCCGCCCGCCTGCGTGAAGAGGCGGAATGGGGAGTAGAGTTCATCCTAAAGAACCGCTACGGCGATGGTTACCGCGCCAGCAGCATGGGATTGCTTATCTGGCAAGACGGTGTGTTCAATACATTGGACGACATATCTTCCGTACGTGTACAGAACATGGCATTTGACAACTTTCTCTATGCCGGATACGAAGCTTACGCCTCCATGACGCTGGACAACGACCCGATGCTGCAGGAATACCTATTGCGCGTGGCCGAAGAAGATTTCGCTTTTGCTATGGAGAAGTTCAAAAAAGATAGCTTCGACCAGTTCGTCCAGCCTTACGAACACAGTTACAACACTTCGAAAAGTCAGTATATGGCTACCATCTCCTGGTCGGCAAGCCAATTATACAAGCTGACCGGAAAACCTTCTTATGCGGACATCGCCGCCGAATACATCCGCTACACCCTCGACTGCCAGCGCACGGAACCGCTGAAAGACAAAGACGGGACACGCGGATTCTTCTACCGGGACAAATCCCGCAAATCCATCGTACATTACATACACCAGTCGCGCGAGCAGGTCTATATGCAGGCCATGGTGATGCTTTGCGAAACCCAGAAGGAGCACCCCGATTATCCTAAATGGGTGAATTCCATACAACTATATGGAGAGTATCTGAAAGGAATGATGAAGTATACCCATCCCTACGGTATGATTCCAAGCGGTGTTTACCATGCAGAGGAATATAAGGATACCACCAACTTCTACGCCCTCCATCTGTTTCCCCCTGCCAATGCCAAGGAACTGTACACGGAACAGATTAAACGAGGAGTACAACTGGACAAAGAGCACTACATGAAACGTTTCCCCGTGTGGTTCAACATTTTCAACGGCAATACCGCCATCCATCTTTCCAACGGAAAGTCCGCCGCCATCTGCGGAAACTTCCTGAAGGACAAGGAACTGCTCAACATCGGTCTGGAACAGTTGTACTGGACCGTAGGCAAGAATCCTTTCGGACAATCCTTGATTTATGGAGAAGGACACAACTATCCGCAACTGAATACCTTCTCTTCGGGAGAAATGACAGGAGAGATGCCCGTTGGTATCCGTACCCTGGGTAACGACGATGTCCCCTATTGGCCGCAAACCAACAATGCCTGTTATAAAGAGGTATGGATTACCTCGGCAGGCAAATGGCTGTCTCTGATTGCGGAATATTAGATAATGGAGAATTAATAACTTATAAATTATAAATTACAAATTATGAAACATCTGTTTATTTTATTGTTTACGGCTTGCACCCTGCTGACGTACGCACAAGTCCCCGAAGGTTATCCGGCAAACTATGCCAAAGCTCCTCGCTTCAAGGCCTTGATTTATTACACGCAACATGCGGAAGAAGCACACGTACAATTTGCAGAACAAGCAACCACTTTCTTCAAGAAGCTCAATTACGGTGACGGCTTTGTTCTGGATATTACTACCGATTTTTCAAAATACCCATACGAGAAACTGAAAGAATACAATGTCATTATCATGCTTAACACATCCCCCAACACCAAGGCCGAACGCGATGCTTTTGAGCAATACATGGAAAACGGAGGCGGTTGGGTAGGTTTCCACGCAGCAGCCTACAACGACAAAAACACGCATTGGCCCTGGTTCGTTAAGTTTCTTGGTGGTGGGGTGTTCTATTGCAACAACTGGCCTCCCCAGCCGGTATTGGTCGAAGTCGACAACGAAGAACATCCCGTTACCAAGAATCTGCCTGCATCATTCGTGGCCCCCGCCAGCGAATGGTACCAATGGACTCCCAGCCCCCGCCAGAACAAGGACGTAGAGGTACTCTTGTCCCTATCTCCCAAGAACTATCCACTGGGTATCAAGGATGTAGTGAATTTTGGCGACTTCCCCATCGTATGGTCCAACAAGAATTACAGAATGATTTACCTGAATATGGGGCATGGTGACGAAGAGTTTATCGACGGTACACAGAACCTGCTATTGGTTAATGCTTTCCGCTGGGTAGTGAGCAAAGACAAAAGCGGCAACCCGTTCCTCAAATAAAACGGTTTCCATAACAGCAATCAAGAGAATAAATAGGGGATAATTCCCCTATTTCCTATGTTAACACTACGTTTTTATGCCGAAACAGATACTTTTCCTTCGAAAAGTATCTGTTTCGGTCGTTTTATATAGATACCCTTGCCGGTTCCCAACGGGCCGGAATGACAGTTTCATATCGTTGAAACCAAAAGTTTCACTTGCTGAAACTTTTAGTTTTACGAAAGGAAACTAAAGGTTTCCCTTAATGAAACCAATTATTTTCCCAATCAAAACTTCTCGTATTTAGTCTCAAAACTAAAAGTTTCATGTTGAGAACTAAGACAATAGCCACTTTTACGATTCACCCAATAAATAGGAGGCATCATCTTTTAGAAAGATTGGAAAGCGTGATAGATGGTTGTAACGTTTTTTATCTGTCACGGGTATCTATCACGCTTTAATTGATTTATAATCAAAACAATACACCCATTTGCGTGATAGCATGACAGATGTTTTGCCAAAACAAACTTTGTGAAGGAACAAAAAATCCCCGGTATTATTCACAAGGAAATACCGGGGACTCTTCAGAAAAAAACAATCAAAACTTATAACCAGCCAGGGTTCTGTGTCAAGCCACCTTTAGCTCTATCCATTTCCGACTGGTCAATTGGAAAGTATCTGAACTTCTCCGTCCAACCTTTGTTACCTAAAATCTCTGTTCCTTTATCGAAACGCAGAATATCAAACCAACGCTGCATTTCATCCATAAACTCATACCCACGCTCTTCAAAAAGAATATCCAACAACTCCTGCTTGCTCTTTCCCGCCAAGTTGATACGATGCTCTTTGTCTTTGAAAGCGCGGTCTCTGACCTGGTCGAACCAACCTTGCGCATCAGCACTGGCAGTTCCGTTGATACGTACATCAAGCTCCACAGCCAGCAGCAAAACATCGGCATAACGGTAAATACGCCAAGAGTTATAATAGTTATCCGTAGGATTCACCGTAGACGTCGTCTCCTTTCTCGGATGAATCTTATAGTGCCCCAGACCCTCGTAATTTTCCTGCTGGTCACTGACTTGGAAAGCACTTCCTGCCGGTAGTTCACCTTTGGCCACCATTTCTGCCACTTTTTTAGCCTCGTCCGCATAGACAATGACTGTTCCCTCACGGCGCGTATCACCTTCCTTAAACATGTTGTAAACAGTACTCGGCATGGTGTTCTGCCCATAACCTTCGCCTAATCCACCCTGCTCGGCACTTCTCGGGTCAACAATGTTACGACCGCCCAAAGAACGTGCAAGCCCAAACCCTTCACCGGAGTTATTGCCGGCATAACATACCTCAAAGATAGATTCCGCACACCATTCTCCGTCTTTCACCCATAAGCTTTGATAATCAGGGTTCAACTGGTATCTTCCACTGGTGATTATTTCTTTCATGTCATTCAATGCCACCTGATATTTAGTCTCATCACGATGGAACAAAATAATTTTAGCACGAAGCAGCTTGGCAGCATCCCGGCAAACGCGTCCCTGCTGTGTAGCACTGCGCTGGGGCAGATACTTAGTCACTTCGTCATCCAAGTCACCCATCATAAACTCATAAATTTCTTCACGGGTTCCTTTGGCAACGCTATACATTTCACTGGCTGCCAGATAATGTTTGATAAGCGGGAATTGCTCATACCCCATAAACAGATGGTAATAGAAAATGGCACGGTAAAAGCGCGCTTCGGCAGAAATGGAATTGACAAAGTCTGCATTGAGGTTGCACCCGGCCAATTTGTCAATCAACAGATTGGCAGCAATGACTCCATTGAACAAGCCGAAATCCCACTCATTCCACCAAGAACCATAGCCCCATGCACCGAAACAAGAAGTCGCGTCATAGGTAAAAGTATCCCATTTCGTCTTGTAAGATCCCTCACCGATACCACCACCGGTTTCAGACTCATCGCCCAGCAAAGAAGAGTAAGACCAAACCTCCGGCATGCGGGTCTGCATTTCATTTATCACGGCATACAAGCCCTTCATCATATCGTCTTCCGTCTTATAGAATTCGGTTTCCGATACCTGAGTTCTCGGATTCACTTCCAGAAAATCTGAACAAGCTATGGTCGACAAAGCCATCGCACCCAAAGCCAATACTTTTAATATCTTATTCATTGTATCTAATTTTTAGATTAATCAAAATGTTATGTTTGCACCGATGGTATAAGTACGTGCTTGCGGATATGTTCCCCCGTCAAATCCATCACGTGTTCCCACTTCCGGATCATAACCGCTATAATTGGTGATTGTAAACAGATTCTCGCCCTGCACAAAGAAACGCAGCCCCTTGATACCGACACGCTGCAACATCTGACCGGGTAGACTGTAACCTATCTGCAACACTTTCAAACGCATATACGAACCATCTTCCACAAAAAAGTTTGAAACCTGATAGTTATTGTTGTCACCATCTATCACACGTGGTACCCAATTGGAAGTTCCTTCACCGTGCCAACGGTTCAACCAGGATTTGTCGTAGTTACCAAAAGTCACATTGGAACGTCTGTACAGTTTATAAATGTCGTTTCCGATACTTCCTTGAAAGAATGCACTGAAATCCAGCCCCTTCCAATCGGCAGAGAGCGTAAATCCATACGTCCAGTCGGGATTCGGCTTACCTATCATAGTACGGTCATCGCCATTAAGACCATTTTTACCATCCAAATCTTTAAAACGGATATCTCCGGGCTTGGCATTCGGTTGTATCAAATGAGTCTTTCCGTTAGAATCTACGTAGGTATAGTTGTCTATCTCCTGCTGATTCTGAAAAATGCCATCATGCAAGTAACCGTAGAAGAAGCCGTACGGACGCCCGTTCTCTCTCCAACTGACCTGGCCGCCCATACCACCACCGATATTATTGAGACCGACGCGGTCGGGACCTTGGTCTGTTACAGTATTCTTCACATAAGAAGCATTTCCATTGATACCCAGATTCACTTCACCCACCTTAAAGCGATAGGACGCTTCGAACTCGATACCTTCGTTCTTCACTGTACCCGAATTGACCGTCATACTGCCATAACTGGTATAAAGAGGAATCGGCATGGAAAGCAGCATGTCCTTCGTCTTCTTCACGAAATAGTCGGCAGAGAATGTCAATGCACTGTTGAAGAAACGCAAGTCAATACCCAAGTCGGTCTGTTCGGAGGTCTCCCATTTCAAGTCTGCATTGGCATAGCCACTGGGCAGCATACCTGTATATACCTTTCCATTTATGACTGCATTCTTACCCTGGCTCATCATACTTGTATAGGCAAAGGAGCCGATGCGTTCATTACCGTTCTGTCCCCAGCTCAGACGTATCTTGGCAAAATCCAACCAGGAAGGTCTGTTCTCCATGAACTTCTCCCGGGTCAACACCCAACCCAAAGAAACCGAAGGGAATGTAGCATACTGGTGTTCGCGACTGAAGTTTGACGAACCGTCCCGTCTCACTACCGCTTCGAACAAATACTTTTCATCATAATTATAGTTGATACGTCCGAATACGGATGCAATGCGGTGATCTTCCGCCCCACCCCATACTTTGGACTGTTCTTCGGGCGCTGTGGCCGTGTCTATATATCCCTTGTCTATATCCACCACCAGCAGATTATAATCTTCCGCTTCCAAATTGGAGTAATGGTAGGAAGACATACTCGTACCGAACAGTGCACCTATATTATGACGGCCGAAAGACTTCGTATACGACAGCACATTTTCCCACTGCCAGTAGGAAGACTCCCTTTTCTTATCCTCTACTTTGGAAGTAGCATTCTTACTGGTAGCATTCAGCTCGTAAACCGGAGTTACATTCTTGATGGAATTGAATACCCATTCCGCACCATAGGTAGTCTTGAACTTCAAGCCCGGCAACAAGTCGACATCAAGGTTAAAGTTCGCACCGAAATTCTGCGGCATAGTCCTCTGGTTATGACTGACCTGCATGGCTGCCAGCGGATTGGTTATTTCACGCATCTCGATGATATTGTATGCCAGGCCGTTGGGAGCAATGACATGATTTGGATAAGTTACGGCATATTGCTCCAGTATAGCAGGGTCGGTCTGATAAACCGGCTCGGTAGGAGGCAACATATTCATGGAAGTAATCAAGCCTGCTGCTTCACTATTGCCAATAGTATTACCAGTCTGGATTGACTTGGAATAGCTTGCAATTGCACCAAAACTAATCTTATTCAACCAATTTCGTGATTTCGTGTCCAGTAATACATTATTGTAATTCAAGCGTACATTGTAGCGTTCATAATCAGCATGTCCTTTAGCATAAATACCTTCTTGCTTTACATAACCGAAAGAAGCATAATAGGTAGAGTTGTCCGTACCGCCACTCAACGAAACCTTGTGGTTCATAATAGGAGCATTCTTGTTCTGCAGTTCCTTTTGCCAGTCGGTATTGACGCTGGAAACAGTCGGGAAATAAGGGTCCTTACCTGCATTGGCAGCCATTTCATTCATCAACATCTGATAATCCGCACTACCCAGCAAATCCACCTTCTTGGAAGGATTCTGAATACCGTACGTAAATTCATAGTTCAAAGTAGCCTTTCCTTTAGTACCCTTCTTCGTAGTAATCAGTACAACACCATTAGCACCACGGGCTCCGTAAATAGCGGCGGAAGCTGCGTCTTTCAACACTTCAATAGACTCAATATCAGAAGGATTCAAATGACTGATACCACTTTCAGACGGCATGCCGTCTACTATATAAAGCGGATCGGAGTTGTTGACCGTACCGGTACCCCGAATACGAATCTTTGATTCCGCACCGGGCTGACCTGAATTAGAGATAATCTGTACACCGGAAACTTTACCTTTCAAAGCATTCTGAATATTTGTAGGATTACCTTTATCCAACTCTTCACTGGTAACACGGCTCACAGCAGACGAAAGTACACTCTTCTTTTGTACACCATAGCCTACTACAACTACCTCGTCCAGCAACTCAGAAGAATCAGTAAAACGGACTTTCAGATTTGTATCTGCAGCAGTCAGTTTATACTCAATAGGCTCATAACCGATAAAAGTGAAGACCAACACATCACCCACAGAAGCTTTCAGGCTGAAATTCCCATCAATGTCCGTCACAGTACCCACAGCCGGATTACTTTTCATACTGACATTAGCACCCGGAACCGTTTCTCCGGAAGGATCATAAACGATACCCTGCACATTAATTTGTTGTGCGAAGAGCTGCAAAGTGCAACTGAGAATGCAAAGCAGCAAAAGGACTCTTTTTCTTTTCATGATAATAGTATTAGTTTATAAAATAAACACATAGCGAAAAAGTAAATTTGGGTAAAACGTAGCGAATTAGCTGATACAGCGTTCGTTACGCTTTGTTTTTCTATGGGACAGA
>OGGA01000970.1_pt1 | contig 17061 bp, 16 predicted proteins | sample 1571041 | NCBI WGS metagenome assembly OGGA01 (sample SAMEA2582057, study PRJEB24529) | metagenome | biome: Human gut stool | place: China | collected 2011 | reverse complement strand
GAAGTGAACAGCGATATAGATATATGACAGATATGGGTAGTTATAATATTAATTTTAAACTGATAAGAAAAATGAGAACAAAAAGATGGATGGCCACTTGCGTGGTGGCTCTTTTGAGTGTAACAGCTGTATTGGCAAAAGATATTCGTGTTGTTGTATTTAAAGTGTCGCAGATGCACTGTGAGAAATGCGAAAAGAAAGTAAAGGACAATATGCGTTTTGAGAAAGGGTTGAAGGATATTTCGACCGAAGTAAAAACGAAAATGGTAACCATTACGTATGACGCTGAAAAAACGAATGTAAAGAAGTTGCAGGCAGGGTTTAATAAGTTCAGTTATGAAGCCGAATTTGTAAAAGAAACAAAGAAAGACGATCAGAAGGCTGATAAGAAGTAATTGAACAAATACCTGTATTAGCTTGTTTCTATAAACAAACAAGGGTTCTTCCCCAACTTCTTTTTCGAGAGGAGGGGAAGGCCGTAAACAATAATTATATGGGTAACACAACAAAAAAGGCATTTCCTGTGCTTAATATGCATTGTGCAGGATGTGCCAATAATGTAGAAAAAACAGTGAAAAAATTGCCGGGAGTCATTGAGGCTTCCGTTAATTTTGCTACCAATACATTGACCGTTTCTTATGAGAAAGAGCAGCTGACTTCCGGAGAGATTCGTGCGGCTGTGCTTGCGGCAGGTTATGATTTGATTGTGGAAGAAGCCCACAAAGAAGAACGTCGGGAAGAGGAACAGCATAAGCGTTACACTCGTTTGAAGTGGAAGGTGATTGGTGCGTGGATTTTGGTAGTACCGTTATTGGTATATTCCATGATACTGATGCATGTGCCACATTCTAATGAGATTCAAATGGTGCTTGCTATCCCTGTTATGGTCTTTTTCGGAGGTGGTTTCTTCACCGGAGCCTGGAAACAGGCTAAATTAGGACGGAGCAATATGGATACTTTGGTTGCGCTTAGTACTTCCATTGCTTTTCTGTTCAGTCTGTTCAACACTTTCTTCCCCGAATTCTGGTATGACTGCGGATTGGAACCGCATGTCTATTATGAGGCTTCTGCGGTGATTATCGCTTTCGTCCTTACCGGAAAGTTGATGGAGGAACGTGCCAAAGGAAATACCTCAACAGCCATTCGTAAGTTGATGGGAATGCAGCCAAAAGCGGCTCGCGTTCTGCGCAATGGAGTGGAGGAGGAGATCTTGATTGAAAAACTTCAGGTAGGTGATTTGGTGGTTGTACGCCCGGGAGAGCAAATACCTGTGGACGGTCAGCTTTCCGAAGGCGACTCGTATGTCGATGAAAGTATGATTAGCGGTGAACCGGTTCCGGTAGAAAAGAAGAAAGGTGATAAAGTATTGGCAGGGACGATCAACCAGCGTGGCTCATTTATCATTCGTGCCGCACAGGTAGGCAGTGAAACCGTGCTTGCCCGTATTATCTCTATGGTGCAGGAAGCGCAGGGTAGCAAAGCTCCCGTACAGCGCATTGTCGATCGTATTACGGGGATTTTTGTACCTGTCGTATTGGGCATTGCCATTCTGACATTTGTATTGTGGGTCACCATTGGTGGTAGTGAATATATCTCTTATGGTATTTTGTCGGCTGTTTCTGTTCTTGTCATTGCTTGTCCATGTGCTTTGGGACTTGCTACACCTACTGCATTGATGGTGGGTATAGGCAAAGCTGCCAGCCAGCATATTCTGATTAAAGATGCAGTGGCTTTGGAACAAATGCGCAAAGTAGATGTCGTTGTACTGGATAAAACGGGAACACTGACTGAAGGACATCCTACAGCTACCGGATGGTTATGGGCGCAGTCGCAGGAACCACATTTCAAAGATGTACTTTTAGCTGCGGAAATGAAATCGGAGCATCCGCTTGCCGGCGCTATTGTTTCTGCGCTTCAGGACGAAGAAAAAATAAAACCTGCCGTGTTGGATAGCTTTGAAAGCATTACGGGAAAAGGAATCAAAGCCTCGTATGAGGGACATACTTACTGGGTAGGCAGTCATAAACTCCTGAAAGATTTCAGTGCGACAGTTAGCGATGTGATGGCTGAAATGCTGGTTCACTATGAATCGGACGGTAACGGCATCATTTACTTTGGACGTGAAAACGAATTATTGGCTATCATTGCTGTTTCCGACCCGATAAAGGCTACTTCTGCCGAAGCAGTGAAGGAACTGAAACGTCAAGGGATTGACATCTGTATGCTGACGGGGGACGGACAACGGACTGCACTAGCCGTTTCTTCCCGTTTAGGAATCGAACGTTTTGTTGCCGACGCTCTACCGGACGATAAGGCCGAATTTGTACGTGAGCTTCAAATGCAGGGAAAGAAGGTTGCGATGGTGGGCGATGGTATCAATGATTCGCAGGCATTGGCATTGGCTGACGTCAGCATTGCCATGGGAAAAGGAACGGATATTGCTATGGACGTGGCTATGGTGACTTTGATGACATCGGACTTGTTGCTGCTTCCTAAAGCCTTCCAGTTGTCAAAGCAGACAGTCAAACTGATTCATCAGAACCTTTTCTGGGCGTTTATTTACAACCTGATCGGTATTCCTATTGCTGCCGGTATCTTGTTCCCGCTGAATGGTTTGTTATTGAATCCGATGCTGGCAAGTGCCGCAATGGCGTTCTCCAGCGTGAGCGTAGTGCTCAATTCGTTGAGCTTGGGAAGAAAATAAGAAACGAACCATAAAAAGACAGGAACCTGTAAGCAGTAAACACTGAATGGTAAGCTGTAATTTATGAACAGTGAACAACAAATAATAGACGGTGAATACTTTGCGGATAATGCGCAATTTATTCACCGTTCATTGTTTTACAACTCACCATTTATGTTTTCTATCGTCCTTCGTATAAATTATCTGTTTCTAAATTCCAATGGCGTCATTCCTACATATCGTCTGAAATACTTGCCAAAGAAAGAGGCACTGGGGAAGTTTAGAGAATACGCGATTTCTTGGATAGTCATATTGGTACCTTTCAGTTTGGCTTTAGCATCCATAATGACAATATATGCAATAGTGTCCAATACACTTTTACCTGTCACTTGTCTTACTGTCGTACTTAAATGTTGAAGAGATATACCTAATTTATCTGCGTAGAACTGTGCACGACGTTCGTTTTTATAATTCTCGGTGATAACATGAATCAGTTCCCGGCAGATTTCTTTTTTTCGATTCGAACTACCGTTTTCACCCGGAAATTTATGATATATCAATCGTATGCTTGTCAGGATGGTCTGAAGAGACAATTCGACCAATTCAGAATCCATTTCGAAGTTCTCATTGCAACTGGCCCGTGATAATAGAGCAAAATAGTCTTTCAGATAACTGGCTACCTCTTCATTAAGAGGAACCACCGGCTGTTCTATCAGTTTGGGATATGCGTTACCAATATTCTTCATCAGGTTGATTCGTCCGGCGCAATGTGCGGAAAAGCCGGCAAAGCAAAGGCATACCTTTTCTGTTCTCTCCCGAAACTGAATGATTGTTCCCGGTAACAGAGTTATCAGGTCATTAGGACGAATCTCATAATCAAGCAGATTGATGGAGGCTTTCATCGAACCTTCGGTACAGATGGCAACAATACATGCTTGCAACCGACAAGATTGCTTGTAAATATTGAGAATGTCTTCTGTTACATTCGTCCATGCTAATACTTCGGTAGGCAAGTCTACCTGTGGAAAGTCCATTTTCATAGTTGTGTGTGTTATATTAGGCCAACAAATGTACGCATTTTCTTTTTATTTCTTACCTTTGTTTTTATGAAAACATTTTTTATTGATTGGAATTTGATACCATACGCCGAAGCATGGCAACGGCAGACAGAATGGTTTGATAACATTGTCCGGGCAAAAGTTCAGGGCGAGAGTTATGAAAACCGTATTGTGATGTGCGAACATCCCCATGTTTATACATTAGGACGTAGCGGGAAAGAAAATAATATGCTGTTGAGTGATGAACAACTGAAAGCAATTGATGCCACCCTTTATCATATTGATCGGGGAGGGGACATTACTTATCATGGTCCGGGACAACTGGTGTGTTATCCGATAGTAAACCTGGAAGAATTTCAGTTAGGATTGAAAGAGTACGTTCATTTGCTGGAAGAAGCGGTGATTCGGGTATGTGCTTCTTATGGCATTGAGGCCGGACGTTTGGCGAAAGCGACAGGAGTCTGGTTGGAAGGTGATACGCCTCGTGCGCGTAAGATTTGTGCTATCGGAGTGAGGAGCAGCCATTATGTCACGATGCATGGACTGGCTCTGAATGTGAATACCGATTTACGTTATTTCAGTTATATCCACCCTTGCGGATTTATAGATAAAGGCGTCACTTCTCTTCGTCAGGAATTAAAGCACGATGTGCCGATGGACGAAGTGAAGCAACGCCTCGAAGAGGAGCTTAGAAAACTATTCCAACTCCCAGTTGCCAGGTGCGGCGCATAAAGCAATCTTTATCAGCCAAGGCGTATGAGAAGTCTGCACGTATCGGCCAGAAGTTTATTCCGCAGCCTAGGGTGCCGTAGTTGCCTACTCCTTTGTCTTTGTCTCCGAAATGGTATCCCGCACGGACAACACCATATTTCAGGAAATTATATTCAGCTCCTATGCCAGCCTGGAGATGACGGATTTCAGAAGGGAGCAGATAGTTGAAGTCGAGCGCCACCTGCAAACGGTTTTCTATACTGAATGGCAGGTCGATTGTACCTCCCAATCCTAATCTGGCGGGTAACTTTTGTCCGTCCAGCTTTTTGCCTAAGTTGGCAGCTTGGAAACCAATGCTCCAGGAAGCCATTTCGTCCAATAGAGCCATATTGCGATAGTAGGTCGCGCCGAAGTCCAGACAAACGCTATTCTTGCTGTCTGCGTTTTCCGCGGCTTTGGCTTGCAGGTATCTGAACGTTAATGAAAGAGACAGATTTTTGGCTACATTTCTGAAATAAGCAGCTTCTAAATCCCAGATATGAGGACGGTAATCAAGCACCTTAGGATCTTTGAAATGCCGGAAACCTACAGCAAATCCATGTATGCCTTCCCTTCCGATCCGGTAGAAAAGGGAGGCGCTATGTAGCGCATAATCTTGGTTGATCTTAGCGTATGAATAACTCGCACCCATCACTTCTTGTGAGAAAGCGATGGTAGAAGCATTATGAAAAATAGCTGTACTACCGTTGTCGGTGGTAGCTAATCCTGTACCTGCCATACCTGCCGATTGGGCGTCCGGAGTAAGTTCCAGAAAATAGGCGCTTGCCATTTCTTGTGCTCCCAGCAAAGTGGGGAATAAGCACGAGGCGAGAAGGAAATGTTTTACTCGTTTCATAATCAGTTATTTTTAGAGTGAGACATCCGGACAACACGTATGCCTGTCCACGATTTATTGTTGTTTAGCATGTGATTGAGAGGTTCGTCGCTGACAACTACTTTTCCCAATGTAGAAGAAGCGTGCAGCAGGTGCAGTTTTCCCTCTTTATATTCTGCTATTCCTACATGAGCAATGTCCAGTCCGGGCATTTTCGTTGTAATAGCAATAATGTCTCCATTCATGATCCAGGGCAATCCGGCTTCCGGCAGTTCGCTTTTCGGCAACCAATGTACGACTTTTCCGGAGATTGCTTTTTCATATTCGGCCATTTGTCGTACATTTTCCGGCGAATCAGCCAATTTTTTATATTGCTTGGGATGGGTAGACATATACGAGAGAGAGATTTTCTGGGTATGCGCACTGTTTTTGGCAGTAATATCGGTGAGGAATCCGTGGCGGATTCCGTTCTCAATCCATTCGGAAGTATAATGCAACCGGGAAGGATAACCGTTGATGATGCCGTCCCGATAACGTATTTTTTGCAGATTGTCGGCAAAGGAAGAACCGAGTGCCTGTGCCAGCGTGTATTCTACGAAAGTGAGGCAATCTACGGCATCAGTCCGGATCACTAATGATTCTTCTCCGTCTTGATCTAATGTGTTAACCACGTATTTAGTTCCCAAGTAAGATTTTCCGATTCGTAACATGGGTTCGGGATTTTCCGGGAATACAACGCCGTCGCGCAACCATTTCTCCAATTCCTGTGTCCATTGTTGCTTATATTTAAAATGATCCTGAAATCCCCAGCCATGTCCTCCGGTAGGATAAACATGGAGAGTTGCCGGAACCTTGTTTTTCTGTAAAGCAAGGTAATAGTTTACTCCGTGGTAAGGTGCTACGGAAGGGTCGTCGGAGGTAAGAGCGATAAATGCTTGTGGAGTATCGGGCGTTACTTGCAATTCGGCAGAAAACTTCTGTATTTGTTCCATTGTTGGATTTTTGCCTAGCAATGCAGTTCTTGTATTTCCACGGGTGACTTGCATCATCGTAACCACCGGATAAAGTAATATCTGAAAGTCCGGACGTGTTTCCGAATTGTAGTGAGTGGCAAGTGTAGCAGTTAAATGCCCTCCCGCAGAGGCTCCCATTAATCCTACCTTGTAAGGATTAACATTCCATTCTTTGGCATGTTGGCGTACCATGCGAATGGCTTGTTCGGCGTCTGATACGGGGACTTCCCAATGTCCGTTCGGCATCCGGTATTTTAATACTATATAGGTAATACCTTGTCCGCAGAACCAGGGAGCCATATCATACCCCTCTCCATCCATACCCAGTCCACGATACCCGCCTCCGGGACACATGATAATAGCCATTCCATTCGGCTTTTCCGGGTGGTAGACCGTCAGGGTGGGATGCGTGACATTCGTGACAAAATGAGGACGCGTTTCCTGCTCCTCTCCGGTTAGTCCACTGGAGTTGGGAGCACCGTCGGGCCACAAAGGTAGCTCGACGGGCTGCTGCGCAAATGATATGGCAGTTACAAGTGATACTATAATGGATAATAGTCTCCTCATAATGATTTATTTAACTTTCATTGAAGCCTTTATAAAGTAAAGAATCAGTAAGGCATACGCTCCTAATGCCAACACTTCTGACCAAGTATTGTTCAACCATGCCTCATTAACCAGATTGATTCCACCAAAGCGCATCGCGGCACTGATTACTCCCATCAATGCACCTCCGGCAATGAAACCGGATGCCAGTAAAGTTCCTTTTTCACCTCTTTCCGTATTCAGAGATGCATCTTTGCTACGTGTTGTAACAAACCAATTCACTGCTCCACCCACTACCAGCGGCACATTCAGTTCCAATGGAATAAACATACCCAATGCGAAAGCTAATGCAGGAATTTTACAAAGAGTCAGAATAATAGCTAAGACAGCCCCAATGCCATATAACAACCAGGGTGCACCTACACCGCTCATCAGCGGTTCGATCACGGCCGCCATCGCATTTGCTTGCGGAGCAGCCAGTGCGCCACTTGTAAATCCGTATGTCTTATTCAGGATAATCATTACACCGCCTACTGTTGCAGCCGATACGATTGTTCCCAAGAACTTCCATGTTTCCTGTTTGGCAGGCGTACTTCCGAGCCAGTAACCAATCTTCAAGTCGGTGATAAAACCTCCTGCCATCGACAGTGCGGTGCATACTACACCACCCATAACCAATGCGGCAACCATGCCCGAAGGACCTTTCAGTCCGACAGCTACCATCACTACGGAAGCCAATATCAGTGTCATCAATGTCATTCCCGAAACCGGATTAGTACCAACAATCGCAATGGCATTAGCTGCTACTGTGGTGAACAGGAAAGAGATGCCGGCAACCAAAACAATGGCTACCAATGTATGCAACAAATTCCCTTGCATGACATCAAGATAGAAGAATAATACGATTAATATCAGTGTGATGATAGAACCGATAGCGATAATCTTCATAGAAAGATCCCGTTGGGTACGGATAATGCTTTTCTCTACATTCCCTTTACCGCCCATCTCTTTGGCTGCCAACCCGACAGCGCTCTTGATGATGCCCCAGGAACGGATAATACCGATCACACCTGCCATAGCGATACCGCCGATACCGATGCTCTTGGCATAATATTTGAATATTTCTTCCGGGCTCATCATACCTACGGTAGAGGTGATTTCCGGATTCCATGCATTCAGTACACTGTCACCCCAGATAGCAGACATTCCCGGAATGATAATCCACCACACAGCCAGTGAACCGGCACAAATGATGGAAGCATATTTCAGTCCGACGATATATCCCAAACCAAGCACGGCGGCACCGGTGTTTACCTTGAATACCAATTTCGCCTTTTCTGCCAGCATTTCTCCGGCACTGCAAACACGGGTGGTAAAGTTTTCGTTCCACCATCCGAATGTCGCTACAATGAAGTCATATAATCCACCGATCATACCTGCCATCAATAACGGTTTGGCCTGGCTGCCGCCTTTTTCGCCGGAGATCAACACCTGTGTAGTGGCTGTTGCTTCCGGGAAAGGATATTTTCCATGCATGTCGCTGACGAAGTATTTACGGAAAGGAATCAGGAATAGAATACCCAATACGCCACCCAATAAAGAGCTGATGAATACCTGCATGAAGGTAACCGTCATCTCGGGATATTTAGCTTGGAGAATATAAAGAGCGGGGAGGGTGAAGATCGCTCCGGCAACGATTACTCCGGAACAAGCTCCGATAGACTGGATAATCACATTTTCGCCCAACGCATTTTTTCTTTTGGCAGCTCCGGAAACTCCTACGGCAATGATCGCAATTGGAATAGCTGCTTCAAATACCTGTCCGACCTTCAACCCCAGATAGGCAGCGGCGGCCGAAAAAAGGATTGCCATGGCAATACCCCATGCTACTGACCAGATATTAACTTCCGGATAATTTTTAGAGGGACCCATCAACGGGTTGTACACTTCCCCGGGTTTCAACTCTCTGAACGCATTCTCGGGTAACCCGGTGAATTTGTCTTCTTCTTGTTTCATAGTTTTTATAATTTGCTAATGTGTTAATTTACATTTCCGTCCTCAAAGTAAACAAAAAAAAAGGAGAACCGAAAGATTCTCCTTTATGTAATAGTCTATTTTTTCCTACTTTGCATCTTTTGCTGTCATATCGCCTTCGATATACAATCTTACCATCTCTGTTTTGGCGTTGGTACGCAAGGTGATTGATTTTTTGAAATGTCCCGGATATTTGCCTGTTCCGTTATAAGTCACCTTGATTGTTCCCTTTTTGCCCGGCATGATGGGTTCCTTTGTATATTCGGGTACTGTACATCCGCAAGAGGCTACAGCCTGATGGATCACCAGCGGGGCATCGCCGATATTAGTAAAGGTAAATGTGCAACTGACAACCGGGCTGTTTTCAGAAAACTTACCGAAATCGTGAGTTGTTTTGTCAAACTTGATATCTGCATTTGTTTGTGCAAATGCAAAGCTTACGCCCATTACTAACAGGGTCATTAAAAAAAGTATCTTTTTCATTTTTCCTTCTCTTTTTGATTACAAACGACAAAGATAATGCTTTTCCCCTAAAATATACTTTATGGAGTGCGAAATAGTATTAAACGATTCTCTTTTGCTATTTTGAGAGCTGGAATCCGAGCATCATTCCATCGTAATTTTCGGCCAGTGAACTAACTGTTTTCAGTGTGGTACTGCTACTTTTGCTACCGATGAAAGCCATTAGTTTCAACAGTTTGTCCGAGTTGAACAGTAACTCCAGTGAGCTGGAACTGCAATTTACTTTAGCGTGCAGATTCAGAAGTTTCAAATACTTCAAATCAACTTGTTTGGTTGAAGCATTGTAGGAGTAAGTGCCTTTCAATGTTTTCTTGCCCACCGTGCTGGTGAAAGTACTGTCGGCATTGAAAGTGAAGCTCATTTGGCCGTCTTTAATACCTATTTTGCTTAATTGTTCGTTCAGCTTATTTTCAGCCATAGTGGCTGCGGCAGCTCCGCCTGCTTTCATTAGTAAGTTATCCGATTCGAACTCTACGGCCGAACCTTTGTAGTTCCATGTTCCGGTCATGTCGATAGATTCGGTGGTTCCGGTGATGGCATTCACTACTTTTGAAATGTTGTCCTTATTTAATAAGTCGGACCATGATTGCGCCTGGCTGTTAGTTGCCGTTAGCATAAATACTGCCAAAAAGGCAATAGATAAAAAACTCTTTTTCATTTTCATTCTTCTTTCATTTAACATTGAGATCCTTGTTTATGTTTTCTATGTAGTTGAGTATATCAATACGTCCTGTGCGGTCTTCCGAGGAAGATACGAAGTGAGGAGGGAGCTCTTCCCATTGTTTACTCAACTCACGTAAATAGGCATTGATATTCATTTTTAAACGTCCACCTTTTAGCTTGTCGGCTTTGGTAAAGATGATAGAGAAGGGGATACCGTTCTCGCCCAGCCATTCCATAAACTCAAGGTCTATTTTTTGAGGTTCCAGCCGGCTGTCTATCAGGACAAAGAGATTAGTCATTTGCTCCCGTTCCAGAATGTAGTCTTCAATTATGGTGCGTATCTGGTCTTTCCCTTTTTGTCCGCGTCGGGCATAGCCATATCCCGGAAGGTCGACGAGATACCAATTCTTATTGATAAGGAAGTGGTTGATTAACATCGTTTTTCCCGGAGTAGAAGAGGTCATGGCCAGACCTTTACGGCTGGTCAACATATTGATAAGACTTGATTTTCCCACATTCGAACGGCCTATAAAGGCATATTCCGGGAAAATACCGGCCGGGCATTTCTTCACATCCGTATTGCTAATCACAAATTCAGCACTTGTTATTTCCATTTTCTTGTCATTTATTTCTTTGTAACATCGTTTTTCCCTTTTTTAGACATACAAATTAACCCCGCAAAGGTAAGCGTTCCATTTAACATTAGCAATTCATAGCCGAATTTATATCCGGTTTCTTTTCCAATCCACCAGTCGGCAAGATAGCAGAGCAGGGGTGAAAAGATGGCTATGAGAGGAACCCACCGGTCGTTCGTTTGCCTGCGTGTAAAAAGTCCGAAAGCAAACATTCCGAGCAGGGGGCCGTATGTGTAGGAGGCGATGATATATATGGCGTCAATAACGCTCTTATTATTAAGTATTTCTACCAGGCAGATGAAGAATGCCAATAAGACTGATAACGATAAATGCACTTTGCCTCTTTTGCGACGTGCCGTTTCTTCTGTGTCTTTTTCCGTATTCAGCAGGTCTACGCATACACTGGTTGTCATGGCTGTCAGGGCGGAATCCGAGTTGCTGAAAGCTGCTGCGATAATACCGATTGTAAAAAGTACCAATACGGATTGTCCCAGATAACCTTGGGCTGCAAACATGGGCAGTATATCATCATTCATGGCTGGCAGTTCGAGGTGCATCTGTCCCGCTAGCGCTATTAATAGAATTCCCAAGCATAGAAAAAGGAAATTTAGCGGAATGAATGAGAAACCGTAGCAGTACATGTTTTTTTGAGCTTCCCGAAGGTTCCGGCAAGAAAGATTCTTTTGCATCATATCCTGATCCAGTCCGGTCATTACGATGACGATGAAGATACCGCTGAAGAACTGTTTGAAGAAGTTCTGTCGGGATATCCAGTTGTCAAATACAAAAATACGGCTGTGTTCGCTGTTTTGGATTGTTTGCACAATGCCGCTAAAGTTAAGGTCTAATCTTTGGATCGTAAAATAGATGATAAAAATCAGAGCGGCAATCAGGCAAAATGTTTGTAAGGTATCTGTCCACACGATGGTCTTTATTCCGCTTTTATGGGTATATATCCATACCAATGCAACCGAACCGACAGCAATCAGCCAAAAGGGGACGTGCATTTCCTGAAATACATACGTATGGAGAATGAGGCATACCAGATAAAGTTTGGCTGCGGTTCCCAACATGCGTGACAGCAGAAAGAAAAAGGAACCGGTGCGATAGGCACGCATCCCGATGCGGGTGCCGAGATATCCGTAGATACTTGTCAGATTCAACTTATAATATAAAGGAAGTAAGATATGGGCTACGGCCATGTATCCGAAGAAAAATCCGAGTACCGTTTGCATATACGTCATATCCATTCCGCACACCATTCCCGGTACAGAGACGAAAGTGACTCCGGAGATAGAGGCGCCAATCATTCCAAAAGAGACTATGTACCAAGGTGATTGGTTCTCTCCCTTGAAGAACGCTGCATTTGATCCTCCCTTACGTCCGGTGATACGGGCTATTAGTAATAATACCGCGAAGTAGCAAAGAATAGTGACTAGTATCATCATAACAGATGCAAAGGTAGCAATTTTTGTAGGTATTAAAAACAATAATCTGTATCTTTGCAAGGTTTTATCGATAGAACAGCAAATATTATCTATGAACCAACAATATCCTTCTATACTGCTTGAAAAGGCAGTCGGCGAATTTTCCAAACTTCCGGGTATCGGGCGTAAGACGGCTATGAGGCTTGTTCTGCATCTGCTCCGTCAGGATACGGCTACGGTGGAAGCTTTCGGAAATTCTATCATAACGTTGAAACGTGAGGTGAAATACTGCAAAGTGTGTCATAATATATCCGATACTGAAACTTGCCAGATTTGTGCTAATCCGCAACGGGATGCTTCCACTGTCTGTGTGGTGGAAAATATCCGTGATGTAATGGCGGTAGAGGCAACCCAGCAGTATCGCGGGCTTTATCATGTTTTGGGTGGGGTTATTTCTCCAATGGACGGAGTCGGACCGAGTGACCTTCAAATTGAAAGCCTGGTGCAGCGGGTGGCTGAAGGTGGAATCAAAGAAGTTATTCTGGCGTTGAGCACCACGATGGAGGGCGATACTACCAACTTCTACATCTATCGCAAGCTGGATAAACTAGGGGTTAAACTAAGTGTGATAGCCCGTGGCATATCGGTTGGTGATGAACTTGAATATGCCGATGAAGTGACTTTAGGACGCAGCATTGTGAACCGGACGCTTTTTACCGGAACTGTATAATCATTATTAATCATTTAAGAACGAACATGGAAGAACAGATAAAACGAGCTGTCAGAAATTTGAATATCAGTTATGTTTTCTTTTGGGTGCTCCCGGCATTTTTGCTTGGGGCAGGAGAGTTTGAACTCTTTCCCGTAGGAGGTTTGGTAGATAACGCACCGGCTATCTACTATTTTGAGACGGTCGGCATTTTGCTTACTGCTTTGTGTGTGCCTCTTTCTCTCAAATTATTTAGCTTGGTGCTTAAGAAAAAGATAGATCACATGACTATCACGCTTGCCTTGAAGCGATATGTGCAATGGAACATTGTTCGCTTGGGAGTGCTTGAAGTAGCTATTGTGGTGAACCTTTTGTGTTACTACCTGACGTTGAGCAGCACGGGTAACCTCTGTATGCTGATTGGCCTCACAGCGTCACTTTTCTGTCTGCCCAGTGAGAAGAGATTGCGTAACGAACTTCACATTGCAAAAGAAGAAAAGCTATGAGACAGTCTTTCTTGATGAACGAGCGTATCTATCTTCGTGCGGTAGAACCGGAAGATATGGATATAATGTATGAGATGGAAAATGATCCTTCGATGTGGGACATCAGTAACTTTACGGTTCCATACTCCCGTTACGTGTTGCGCCAATATATTGAAGGTTCGCAGTGTGATGTGTTTGCGGATAAGCAATTACGTTTGATGATGGTACGTAAATCCGACCAGTGTATCCTTGGTACGATTGATATTACGGATTTCGTTCCCCTTCATTCGCGGGGAGAAGTAGGAATTGCCGTGCATAAGGATTATCGGCAGCAAGGGTATGCCACCGACGCATTGAAGCTGCTTTGTGAATATGCTTTTGATTTTCTGTCTTTAAGTCAGCTTTATGCACATGTCACGACAGATAATGACGTTTGTGTAAAGCTGTTCACGTCTTGTGGCTTCGTTCAATGCGGATTATTGAAAAACTGGCTGCAAGTGGAGGGCTGCTACAAAGATGCATTGCTTCTCCAATGTTTGAATCCTAAGAAATAAAATATTAGTTGAGAGTAGGCACTTGTGGGAAGCGTGACCACGTTTCGTACTTGCTGCCTAGTTTCTCTAAAGCAGTCCGCCACATATCTTTGATATTGTTTTTCATCAGATATGATTTTTCTTCTTCAGACACCAGCCATGTGTTTTCTCTGATTTCGTTATTTAACTGTTCGCTGTCCCATCCGGAATACCCCAAGAAGAAACGGATACATTCGCTGATTTTATTCCCTTGTAATATATATTTCTTTATTTCATCAAAATCTCCATTCAGATAAAGTCCTTTGCTGATAGAGATAGAGCCGGGGATGTCTGATAGTGTATGGAGGTAAAATAAAGTATCAGTGGCAATCGGTCCACCTTTGTATAGAGGAATCTCGTCCAGATATTTAAATTCCATGATGATATCGTTCAGGAATAATGGCAGTTGTTTGTTGATAACCAATCCCATACTTCCTTCGTCCGTATGATCGACCAGTAAAATTACGGATCTGCCAAACGTTGCGTCACGTAGAAAAGGTTCTGATATTAAAATCCTTCCTCTCGATGGCAACACATTATTCGATTGAATCTTAAATATGTCAGAGTCGATATTCATGCCACTAAAGTAAGAAAAAAAACGGAATAACAATCGTTCTTTCCGTTTTTTTTCATTTAAAGAATGGCTTTTATGAATATCTTATGTCAGATAATCAGGCTATCGGATGATTTTCTGCAAATAGTTTCATTCTTTCGTCCAGTTGCGCATACTGATGGTCTTTAATAAAAGAGGTACACGCGCGCAATCCTTCCTGATGGCTTCCTGTAGTTACTAATGAGATAGCGCTGACTCCGTAGTACATCAATTCTTTCGCCAGTTCGCCACCGGAAATTATCTCAGCTTCAGGCGAATCCTCGAAACCACCGGGCCGCGACACCATGCCGACACGGATGCCCCGCTTCGACATATACCCTTCTTTCTGCACCCGCCACATCGGTAAAGAATCGGGAGCTATGGTATCATCGATATAAGGCAGCGTCCGCATCGGTTTCTTCACCATCGGACGGTCGAAGTCGGGAGGCAAATAACCGGTTTTTTCATACCGGGTCAGGCGGCCTGAACTATCCCTTTCCATAATGCCCGGCAGGATAGGAGCCGGCCGACCGTCCATCACCGTTACATCATAATTGTCCGACAATTCCGGCCGGTAGGCTTTGGCCCGGATCACCGTCACCTGCCGGAAATAGCGTTTCAACATCTTGTCAAAGGAAGCCATACGTTTCGCACTGCTTTGTGCCAACACCGCCGAATCGGGACGGTTACCGACATAATCGACATCCGGCGAACCGCCGACATACAACACTTTCAGGTTACTTTTACGGATCCCGGCCTGTAAACCTCCGGACAGGCACAAACAAAGCACTATACCAATGATTGTTTTTATTTTCTTTATATTTAATTCCCGAATACTTCCTTCACTTTTTCATCCATTTTTTCGTGAGATTCTCCACCTCCCCCATAACGTCCGATAATGATACCCTCGCGGTCGATCAGAATTTTTGTCGGCAAGGAATGAATACCATACTTTTCACTGATATCCTGCGAACGGTCGAACTCGTTACCCACCTGTTTCAATCCGCGCAATACATGCCGGAACATGCCAATATCGTCTTTTTCTACAGCTACCCGCCATTTTTCTTCGTTCGAATCGTCGTCGGACACACACACCACTTCCAGGCCCTGATCTTTATACTTTCTATACAATTCTTTCAAATGGGGATTACTTTTCCGACAGGGAACACACCAACTGGCCCAGAAATCGATAATCACGTATTTTCCCCTGAGGTCTGCCAACGAAAACATTTCTCCGTCGATATCCTTTTTGCTGAATATGGCAGCAGGACTGCCCGGAGAACCATTTTTCAACTTTTGAATTTCCTGATATACTTCTTGCTCCAGCTTACTTTTCTTTCCCCGTTCACTCAAACGATCGAAAACAGCCTGTGCTTCGGGATAAGTCATGGAACTGACTTTATATCTCAATTGTCCTGCAGTCACATACGAATCGATATGTGTTGCTATAAACCGATCAGTAATTTTTCCCATTTCTTCGTAAAACGGCTCCATTTTATCTTTGATTTCGGTAGACTTTTCAGGATCTTTCTCTTTTCTATAAGCATCGTTCAAAGCCTTCATTCGATTCCGGACAGCTATTAACTCTTTATTCAACGCCTGCGCTTCCTGTCCGGTTAACGAACGTTTAATCTACAATTATCGTCTTGCCTTTCACCTCGAAACGGACATGGGAAGTTTTTTCAATGACCTTCAACATATCGTCGATTTCCCGATAACGGGGCAGGCTTCCACTGAAATGACGGTTACGGGAAATATTATTACGGAAAAAGACTTCGATATCGTACCACAAAGACAATTCATCCATAATCTGTTCGATCGATTTATCTTCAAAAATATAGACTCCTGATTTCCAACCGATATAATTAGATACATCGACATTTTTAATCTCGGTCTCACCGATCAAGCGATCGAACTGCGCCAACTGACCGGGCTTCAGCATTTTTTCAGCGGATCGTTCGGTTTTTATCGAAACAGCTCCCCGTACCAAAGTGGTCTGTACATAATCGGCAACCCGGGTATTGATATTAAACTCCGTCCCATACACCTTCACCTCGATATCGTCCGTCACGACAACAAAAGCTTTCTGCCGATCGTGAGCAACCTGAAAATAAGCTTCTCCTTTTAAATACACCCTTCTCATATCTCCTGCAAAATGTACCGGATACTTCAATTCAGAAGCGGAATTCAACCACACCCTGGTCCCATCACTCAGTACAATTGCATACTCACCTCCCCGAGGTACGATCAACTGATTCTCGGTATCTTCAATCCCTGCAGTCAACGTATCGGAATAGATTAAACCATGATTACTGTTTTTAGCCTTTACCCCCTCTCCAATCTCGACATCAGCGGTTTCCGGATTCAGATTTACAGTCTTTCCCTCACCGGTTACCAAAATAGCCTTTTGTGTTCCGGGCAAAATAGTCGCCGTCGGCCGGTTTTCGGTCAATAAGGGCTCTTTTACGGATGAAGTCACCTGCCACCATAAAAAGCAAGCCATCCCTACCGACAAGATACACAAAGCAGCCACCCAC
>OGGA01000964.1_pt1 | contig 17129 bp, 9 predicted proteins | sample 1571041 | NCBI WGS metagenome assembly OGGA01 (sample SAMEA2582057, study PRJEB24529) | metagenome | biome: Human gut stool | place: China | collected 2011 | reverse complement strand
GTTTCTTTTGTAAGTATAGAAAATGCCCGGTTGAATCTGGATCGTGAACAGGCTAGAAAGAATTTCGAGCAGATTCATGCTGAAGCACGCTCCAAATGGAATGATGACTTATCACGTATAACTGTAGAAGGTGGTACGGATGCTCAAAAAACTGTATTTTACACAGCACTTTACCATTTGCTGATTCATCCTAATATTTTGCAGGATGTAAACGGAGAATATCCGGCAATGGAAAGTGATAAGATTTTGACAACAAAAGGAGATCGCTATACTGTCTTTTCTCTTTGGGATACTTACCGCAATGTTCATCAATTGTTGACTTTGGTTTATCCGGAACGTCAGATGGAAATGGTACGTACAATGCTCGATATGTATCGCGAACATGGATGGTTGCCTAAATGGGAATTATATGGCAGGGAAACATTGACAATGGAAGGTGATCCGAGTATTCCGGTAATTGTAGATACCTGGATGAAAGGTTTGCGTGATTTTGATGTTGATTTGGCTTATGAAGCAATGTATAAATCTGCTACATTACCCGGAGCGGAAAACTTGATGCGTCCTGATAATGATGATTATATGTCCAAGGGATATGTGCCTCTTCGCGAACAGTATGACAATTCCGTATCTCATGCATTGGAATATTATATTGCTGATTTTGCGTTATCTCGCTTTGCAGAGGCTTTGGGTAAAAAGAAAGATGCAGAGATATTCTACAAGCGTTCTCTGGGATACAAACATTATTATAGTAAAGAATTTGGAACTTTCCGTCCGATTCTCCCCGATGGGACGTTTTATAGCCCGTTTAATCCGAGACAAGGAGAGAACTTTGAACCGAATCCCGGTTTCCATGAAGGTAATTCCTGGAATTATACGTTCTATGTACCACATGATGTATATGGCTTGGCGAAATTAATGGGTGGAAAGAAACCTTTTATCGATAAACTACAAATGGTTTTTGACGAAGGACTTTACGACCCGGCAAATGAACCGGATATTGCTTATGCTCATTTATTCTCATACTTTAAAGGTGAAGAATGGCGTACGCAGAAAGAGACGCAGCGTTTATTAGATAAGTACTTTACAACAAAACCTGATGGTATTCCAGGAAATGATGATACGGGAACGATGTCTTCCTGGGCTATTTTCAATATGATCGGTTTTTATCCGGATTGTCCCGGACTGCCCGAATATACATTGACGACTCCGGTCTTTAATAAGGTAACGATCCGGTTAGATCCGAAATGGTATAAAGAGAACGAATTGGTGATTGAAACCAATCGTACTCAACCAGGAACTTTATATATTGATAAGGTACTATTGGATGGCAAGAAGTTCAATAAATATCATATCACACATGATGAACTTGTTCACGGCAAATATTTAAAGTTTGATTTGAAATAACACACAGTGTTTCATAGGTATCGTTTTTGGGTTGACAGGGCTGTCGGACTTTTTATAGTCCGGCAGCCCATTTTTTTACATTTACTTCTGTTATTACTTCTTCGAAAATAGTGACGGTATATGCCCGGGATAGTGACGGTATCGGACCAAGATAGCGTCACTATTTGTCTTGGATAGCGTCACTATCTTACTTTTATTAAATTATACTCCGTAGTATTTTTAGTTATTCTCTGTTTTATAGGTGATTACAAAAATCTATTCCATACGTCTACTATGTAAATCGTATGCAATAAAATAAAAAATGAGAAGAAATTTATTTAAACATATCCTTTGGATATTGATACTTGCAGAGTGTTTTCCTCTATTGGCAATTGCCGGATCGCAGCAAAAGGAACAACGTTATAAAATAGCCGTATGTGACTGGATGATTCTGAAACGTCAGAAAATCGGTTCATTCCAATTGGTACATGAATTGAATGGTGACGGTGTAGAATTGGATATGGGTGGTCTTGGCAAGAGGGAAATGTTTGATAATAAATTGCGCGAGCCCCATTTCCAGCAGTTATTTCGTGAAACTGCTCAAAAATATCAATTAGAAGTTTCTTCTATTGCTATGTCCGGTTTCTATGGACAGTCTTTTCTGGAACGAGCTAACTATAAAGATTTAGTCCAGGATTGCCTTCATGCCATGAAAGTGATGAATGCCAAAGTAGCCTTTCTTCCTTTGGGAGGAATCAAAGCCGGATGGGAAAAGATTCCGGCACTACGGACAGAAGTTGTAAAACGCTTGAAGGAGGTAGGAGATATGGCAGCTTCTGAAGGAGTGGTGATTGGTATTGAAACTCAACTGGATGCAAAAGGAGATGTGAAACTACTGAAAGAAATTAATTCTCCCGGAATCAAGATCTATTTTAAATTTCAAAATGCATTGGAGAATGGAAGGGATTTGTGCAAGGAGTTGAAGATTCTGGGGAAAAAGAGGATTTGCCAGATTCACTGTACGGACACAGATGGAGTGACTTTACCTTATAATGAACGATTGGATATGAATAAGGTGAAAAAGACACTGGATAAGATGGGATGGAGTGGATGGCTGGTGGTAGAACGTTCGCGTGACAAGAATGACGTGCGGAACGTGAAAAAGAATTATGGTACGAATATTAAGTATTTGAAAGAAGTGTTTCAACAGTAATTTTCGAGAGTCATAATCAAGTGGTGGTTTGTATCAAAATCCATGATTAATTACTCCTCAACCTATGATTGACTATGGTGGAATATATGATCGAATATTTTTTCTAAGATAAACCAAACGAAAAAATTAAGAACGTTTTTTTATTTAAGTGATTACATATTTTGTAGTCATACGTCTTTCCTAATGAAGTACATTTTAGGATTTAGATATATAATATATTATTTTTGTTTATTAAAAATTTAATCTATGAAGGGTAAATTAAAGTTTGAGAAACCAATTGTCGTAAGTGCGGTTTGCTTATCGATGATTCTTTCAGTTGGCTCTTGTGCAGGAGATGGTTTTGATGAAGAAACCTTTTCTGGAGGTGTGACGAATACCCAGTTGGAGTCACCGGACGCTTCCAAAGTGTCTTTTGAAAAACTTGCAGGAAAGCCTAGTGTGAAAGTTGAATGGCCGGTGATAATGGGTGCTGGTGGTTATTTGTTTTCTATGTATATTGTAGATGACCCTACAAATCCTGTAGCGGTAGTGAAAGACTCTATTATAGATGGTTGTTCGGTTGCTTGTACATATTTGGATGATACTAACTATAAGGTAGAAATTAAGACATTAGGCAATGATAAATATAATAATAAGGATGCCGCTTCTGTGTCTGAGGTAACTTGGTCAACATTAGTTCCAGCTACGACTATTCCGGCTGGAACAGATTTAAATACTTATTTTGAGAATAATCCCATTACTTCCGGAAAAGATGTAGAAGTTGCGTACGAGTTAGAAGCTGGTGGCTCATATACTATTTCCGGTGATCTAAACTTGGGAGTTAACAACGTTCAATTGCGTGGAAATAAAGTGAATCATGCGAAAGTGACATTCACAGGCTCTGGTGCTATCGTTTCGAGTGGAGGTGGTATGGCATTGAAATTTATAGATTTCGATTGTGATGTGGTGTCAAAAGGTTCTTTTGTGAAGTTTGGAGATGTGCCGGAAGAAATAAAAGGTATGAATAGTTATGGGATAGTTACGAATCCGATGATTATTCAATCGTGTGAGATTCGAAATGTACGTCATTATCTTGTTAATATAAATGGTAAGAAATATGCTATTCAGAATTTTATAGTTAGAGATTGTCTCATTAAATTTTATCAAGATGCTGAAATTTTTAATTTTAATAGCAATAATTCTTTTGTAAAAGACTTTGAACTTAGTAGTTCGACTCTATATAATCTTTCAGAAGCTAGTAATGGACGTTTTATGCGTGTTGCTGGAGGAAAAGGTGCTGATGTCGGTTGGGCTGATTGCTCAATGAATTTTACGAGTAATACTTTTTATAATATATCTTGCGACCAGGAGGCGTTTAACTCTAATGTCTGGAATAGACAGAAGAATACTGTGAATTTGAGTAAGAATATATTCTACGATTCTTGTAAAGGTGAATTTAACCGTAGAATTGTCGGAGGACGTACTGATAATGCCAAAACATGTGACAATAATTGCTATTGGTATAAAGGTGGAAGTGGTCTTGAAAAAGAAGCTAATGGTAATTATGGTGATAAAAGTACTTCAGCTTATGGCGTAGATCCCGGTTTTAAAGATCCTGCTAACGGAGATTTTACAGTGAGACACTCAGAAGTTATCAGTCATGGCAGCGGTGACCCGCGTTGGTTAAAATAAATTAAGTAAAGAAACATTAATACAATAGAGATGATACATAAGAATACATTTAAACTATGTTTAGGTATACTTCTTTCGTTTATGATGCTATTGCCGACATTGGCACAGAATACCAAATCCTTTAAAGGAGTTGTGGTAGACGAAACCGGAGAACCTATAATCGGTGCTGCTGTAAAAGTGGTAGATACTACTATTGGAACTATTACAGATTTGAATGGAAAATTTGTAATAAATGTTCCTGCTGGCAAATTGGTGGAAATATCATATATCGGATATATTTCGCAAAGAATCTCAGATTTTAAGTTGACTAAAGTAGTATTGAAAGAGGATACACAGCAGTTGGACGAAGTGGTAGTTGTTGGTTACGGAACACAAAAGAAGGCGCATCTGACCGGTGCCATTGCTACTGTTCCGATGGATGATATACAAGATATCTCGAGTGGTAGCTTGGCTAATACGTTAAGTGGTCTTGTAAATGGGGTTTCCGTTAGTGGAGGTAACTCTCGTCCAGGGGAAAATGCTCGAATTACGATTCGTCAGAATGATGTATTAGCAAGTATGGGTAATAATAATTTAGAGCCTTTGTATGTGATTGATGGATATATATATCCAACGGAAGTTAAGGTTGGCTCTTCTATTGAAAATCTGGGAGCTACAGCTTTTAATAACTTAGATCCTTCTATGATTGAAGGCATCTCTGTGTTGAAAGATGCCGCTGCTGCTGTATATGGAGCACGTGCTGCAAATGGTGTTATTTTGGTTACAACCAAAAAAGGTAAGCTTGGTACACCACAAATTTCCTATAGCGGAACTTTCGGTATTGCAGACGAAGTGTCTCGTCCTAAGATGCTGAATGCTTATGAATATGGTAGATTGTGGAATGCAGTACGGGCAGCAGACCCGACGGATACTTCTATTAATTTGCTGGAAGATTTGTTTCAAGCAGACGAATTGAATGCAATGAAGGGGCTGAATTATGACTTGTTGGATAAATATTGGAAATCTGCATTGACACAACAGCATAGTGTGAATTTAAGTGGTGCAACGGAAAAAGCAAATTATTTTGCCGGTATCTCTTATTTCAATCAGGATGGAAATTTAGGCAACTTGGATTATGACAGATGGACTTACCGTGCAGGTGTAAATGTAAAAGTGAGTAAGTGGCTGAATGCAGGTGTGCAAGTATCCGGTGATTATGGAAAGAAAAATACTCCTTTGAATAAAGTGGGAGGTTCTAAAACCGAAGATTACAATACATTGTTGACGCATCCATATTATATTCCGGAAGAAATCAATGGTTTGCCGATTGCAGCTTTTGGTATTAGCAATTCACAAGTGAGCAATGTGCAGAAGTATAACTTTTCAGCGATTCAAAATAATGGAGATTATAGTAGGAATATGACTTCCAATATGAATATCAATGCTAATTTGGAATATGATTTTGGATGGAGCAAGTGGTTGAAGGGACTGAAAGTGAGATTTACTTATTCAAAAAGTATCAATTCCGCTAAAATAAACCAATACGGTTCTTCTTATGATCTTTATTATATGGCTGACCGTGCCGGTAGCGGAAAGCATTTGTACACACCGATACCAGGACAAGAGGATGCTTATGACTTTTTGCTTACTGCTGATAATTTCCTGTATGCCAATAATGGTAAACCTGTTGTGAACGGTGATACTTCTTTCTTGAGCAGAAACATGAATCGTACGGATAACTATCAGATGAACTTTACGGTAACTTACAATAGAACTTTTGGCGATCATACTTTGGGGGGATTGTTCTCTATCGAACGTTCGGAAGCTGAAAGTGAGTATGTTGAGGGTAGTATCACTTATCCTTATGAATTCACTAATGGTCAATCCAATACGATGAGTGCGGAAGGTAAAGGTAATACTTCATTCTCTCGTTCCGAATCTGGTACATTATCTTATATTGGTCGCATTAATTATGCATATGCAGATAAGTATTTGTTAGAGTTTTTGCTTCGTTCGGATGCTTCTACCAAATTTGCGCCGGAAAACTATTGGGGCTTCTTCCCGTCAGTTTCTGCTGGTTGGGTGATTTCTCAAGAAGACTGGTTTAAGAACAATGTAAAAGGGATAGATTATTTGAAACTAAGAGCTTCTTTCGGTTTGACTGGTCGCGACAATACGCTTCCATGGCAGTGGGCACAAAATTATGCGATGGATAAAGATAAAGGTTTTATCTTTGGCACAGGTACAGATCTGAATGCAGGTAGCCATATTACGATTAACAAAAATATATCTGCCGTTAATCGCAATGCACACTGGGATAAATCTTACAAAGCTAATTTTGGATTGGATTTTAATGTCTTGAATAATCGTCTTGTTTTTGCTATCGACGGTTACTATGACTGGAATCGTGAAATGTTACTTCCATATAAATCTTCTATACCCGGTACGGTTGGAACACAATCTGCCTATGTGAATTATGGAGAGATGGATGCTTATGGAGTAGAACTTTCAGTGACATGGAGAGATAAGATTGGAAAAGATTTTAAATATAAAGTACAAGTAAACACAGGTTATACTGATAATAAAGTGCTGGTAACTGATTGGGATAGTCCGATGACATTTAAGAGTTTACATAAGGGAGAACGTTCGGATATCGGCACATGGGGATTGCAATGCATCGGCATGTTCCGCAGTTATCAGGATATTGATGAATATTTTGCTAAATATAACATTACTAAATATATGGATATGACCAAAGATCAGGTTAGACCGGGTATGTTGATTTATAAAGACGTGCGCGGGGAATTGCAACCTGACGGGACGTATGCAGGACCTGACGGAGTGGTAGACAAAGAAAACGATCAAGTAAGAATGGCAAACCGCAGTAATCCGTATGGATTCACTACCAATTTGAGTGCTGAATATAAAGGGTTCTCTATTAGTGCGCAATTGAATGCAAGTTGGGGAGGATATAGCTTTGTGCCGACAAATGCGATTAAGTTAGGAAATAAAGGAGATGCTGCCGGCGGTTATCGCGATTTGGAATATGCTAATATGCCTTCATTCTGGAATGTAGACAATATGTATGTTTATCAAGATGTGTTGGACGCTGCAGGAAATGTGGTAGTAAAAGCCAATCATGATGCTAAGTATCCTAATCTACAATATGCTTCCGTAAATAGTGCGGAATCTACTTTTTGGAGAGTTAGCGGTACGCGTATCCGACTGAACCGTTTGACGTTGGCCTATAAAATTCCATCTAAGTACACCAAAATGATAGGTATTGAGAGTTGCCGTTTTAATGTGACAGGACAAAATCTGTTGAGTTTCAACAATCCTTATCCGGACAATTTCATGGATCCGATGATTTCTTACGGTACATATCCTACATTACGTAAGTTTACGATTGGTGTGAATGTAACATTCTAAAAGAAAAAACAATGAAAAGAAAACATATATTGATAGCAAGTGTTGCTCTCATGGCAACATCCTTTCTTGAATCGTGTAGTGATGAGTTTCTGCAAGATAAGAAAAATTATGATTATGCCAGTCCGCAGGATGCCTATAACAACTATAGCGGGGCTTTGGCTCGTGTGAATGATATTTATAAGTTTATAATGCCGGATGTGAAAGGAGCACCCAGCTTCCAATACAACAGTACGGGTGACTCGGATGCGCAGTCTCAGTCGACGGAAGAATACAGTGGTTTTGGGGCTTTCGTTGATCCTCGTACGCCATTGCCTTATCAAACGGGTAATAATCCTGTACCGGATTATTTTCATGGTTCAAGCGGTAATATTCAGACAATGACTTATGGTATTATTCGAAACTGTAATGATGCGATAGAAGGAATTGAAGGAAGTACATTATCACAAGAACAGAAAAATGAATTATTAGGGCAATTGTATTTCCTGCGTGCATGGCGTTATTATAATCTGCTCAAATGGTATGGTGGTGTTCCTATTGTGGATAAAGTACAGGAAGTGACAGCGGAATCAGTAACTCCTCGTTCTACTACAAAAGCGTGTATTGATTTTATATGTAATGATTTGAAAAAGTCATCCGAACTGTTGGCTCCTTTCACGCAGAACGGAGGATGGACCGGTAAGGACCTGGGACGTGTGACTTCCGGTACGGCTGAAGCCTTGCTCGGGCGTGTCCGTCTGCTTTATGCCAGTCCGCTTTTCAATCGTTCTAATGATGTGAACCGCTGGCAGCAGGCTTATGATGATATTAAAGCGTCTATAGCAGTGTTGGAAAAATGTGGAAACGGGTTGCAGAATTTTGAAGCTCCGGGAAATAATGCAGCCGGATGGGCAAAACTTTTCTCAGAAGTAGAAGGTAACAAGGAAGCAGTTATGATAACTCTTTATAATACGACAGCTTCAACGAGTGCCGCGGATTATAGCAAGAACAATCCTTGGGAACGTGGTATTCGTCCGAAAAATACTTTAGGAAACGGTGGGAAGAATCCATCAGGAATGATGGTGGATTTGTTTCCGATGGCTGATGGCAAACGTCCTGCAACTTACGGAAGTTATACAAAACTGGAAACCTCTGAATATACATACGATACTAATCCGGAGTCTCCGACATGTACCCCTGTTTTTATGAATCGTGATCCCCGTTTTTACCGCACTTTCGCCTTCCCCGGTGTACATTGGCATTTTAAGGGCGATCCGAGAAATGATAAGAACAACAATCCGTATGATGGTTCGTCTTATGAGTTGTGGAATTATGTATGGTATACCTCAGAAAAAGACAGGGATGACATTGAAAGTGGAAATACTTATGGAGCAGATAATCTGCTGGATAATGTAAAAGGACTTTATATACGCAAACGTTCGGATGATCTTCAAGTAAGTTCAAATCCGAGATATCAGTATTCACAAGAGAATGGATTTACATATAATGCAAACCCGTATATTGAAATCCGCTATGCGGAAGTATTGCTCAACTATGCGGAAGCGGCATGCGGATTGGCATATGCGAAAGGTGGAGACAATGCTTTGCTGAAAGAAGCGGTAGACCGGTTAAAGTTGATTCGCCAGCGTGTTGGATATACAGGTGATTGTGGTTTGCAGGCCAATCTTGAGAGTGATCCTGCTGCATGTATGTCTGCCATATTATACGAACGTCAGATTGAACTGGCTTATGAAGGAAAGCGTTTTGACGATTGCCGTCGTTGGTTGTTGTATGATGGTGACGGAATGGGCGGAGGACTTTACACAGATGATTTGCCTGCTTCATGGAAACTGACTGGTTGGAATGGGAATACATGCAATTGGTTGGGGGTTGTTCCACTTAACGGACAACGACGTGACAATATCGAATATCGTGTAAGAAACGATTATAATAATGGCTTGGGAGGTAATTCATGGCCGGTGGGAGATGCAAGTAAGAATCCAGATCCATTGAAGGACATAAAACGTCCGAAAGCTTTAGATCTGAACGAGGATATTTCTACATCGCAGGAAACATTGAAAGAGTTTTATGATACATATTTGATTCGTAAGAAAAAGAAAGGTGATTCTTATGATTCCAATAAAGGTGAATATAAAATAACTTTCTACCCTAGATATTATTTTCTTGGTTTGAACCAAGGTGCTCAAGGCGCAAATTCGGCAGTACAGCAAACAATTGGTTGGGGAGATTACAACAATGGTGGTGCAAATGGAACATTTGATCCATTGGCAGAATAACGAAAATATTTGAAACAGTAAATTAAGTGGGTGTGTCGGAAGTTTATTATACTTTCCGGTACACTCACTATTTTTTGTATAGTATATATTTCTATTCCTCTATAGGTGTAGAAGCTAGCATATGATGCGGATATTAAAAAGTATATGTTTACTGATTACAAATCTTTTCTTCTTTCGTCTTATTATTGTATTTTTGAATTAACAACTTCACAAAACCAAATAAAAATGAAGAAGAAACAGGTACTTTTAGCAGTTTTTGCTGCAACAATGTTGACTCCGACCGTTGCATGGGCGCAATACCCACAAATAACCGGCGAAGCCAAAGAAAATTATACAAAGATGATGACTGAAGAGCGGAAGCGCTCTGATGAAGCATGGGCGAAGGCACTTCCAATAGTGCAGAAAGAAGCGAAGGAAGGACGTCCATATATTCCTTGGGCTGGTCGTCCGTACGATTTGCCGCAGGCTGATATCCCTTCATTCCCAGGTGCTGAAGGTGGTGGTATGTACAGTTTCGGTGGTCGTGGAGGTAAAGTGATAACTGTCACAAATCTGAATGATCGTGGACCGGGTTCTTTCCGTGAAGCATGTGAAACTGGTGGTGCACGTATTATCGTTTTTAATGTTGCTGGTATCATCCGTCTGGAATCTCCGATTATCGTCCGTGCTCCTTACGTAACTATTGCCGGACAAACAGCTCCGGGAGACGGTGTTTGTATTGCTGGAGAATCATTTTGGGTAGATACACATGATGTGGTGGTACGTCACATGCGTTTCCGTCGTGGAGAAACGAAAGTATGGCATCGTGATGACTCTTTCGGAGGTAACCCTGTTGGTAATATAATGATCGACCACTGCTCCTGTACGTGGGGATTGGATGAAAACATTTCTTTCTATCGCCACATGTACGACCCGAGTGAAGGACAATATGAAAGCAAAGACTTGAAACTTCCTACTGTAAACGTAACTATTCAAAATACTATCTCGGCAAAAGCGTTGGATACATACAATCATGCGTTTGGTAGCACGTTAGGTGGTGAGAACTGTGCATTTGCCCGTAACCTTTGGGCTAGTAACTCCGGACGTAATCCTTCTATCGGCTGGAATGGCATATTCAATTTCGTTAATAATGTAGTATTCAATTGGGTGCACCGTTCTTCCGATGGTGGTGATTATACCGCGATGTTCAATATGATTAACAACTACTACAAACCGGGACCTGCTACTCCTAAGGATTCCAATGTGGGACATCGTATCTTGAAACCGGAAGCAGGACGTAGTAAGCTGGATCATAAAGAATATGGGCGAGTATATGCCGACGGAAATATAATGGAAGGCTATCCTGAAATAACTAAAGACAACTGGAATGGCGGTATTCAGATTGAAACTCAACCGAACACTGACGGATATACTGAATACATGCGTAGCTACCAGCCGTTCGAAATGCCGTATATCAATATCATGGGAGCTAAAGATGCTTATGACTATGTATTGAAACATGTAGGTGCGAATATTCCTTGTCGTGATATTGTTGACGAACGTGTGATTGAAGAAGTAAGAACAGGTATTCCTTATTATGAAAAGAAACTTCCTAAAGACGCTTATGGTGACTTGACAGGTTTGTCTCCTAAGTCAATGGGAGAAGACGGACAGTTCAAGTATCGTCGTTTGCCGAAAGATTCTTATAAGCAGGGTATTATTACTGATGTTCGCCAGATGGGTGGTTATCCTGAATACAAAGGTACTCCTTATGTTGATACAGACAAAGATGGTATGCCAGACGAATGGGAAATTGCTAACGGATTAAATCCGAATGACCCGAGTGATGCCAATAAGGACTGTACTGGTGACGGATATACTAATATTGAAAAATATATCAACGGTATTAGTACAAAGCATAAAGTAGATTGGAGAGATATGAAGAACAACTACGATACATTGGCTGAAAAAGGAAAATTAATGTAATTATGAAAAAGATACTGATACTATCATTGCTTTTTATTTCCGGTTGGATGTCTGCACAGGCAGTCGACTTAAATAAAGAGAATCGTGATCCTGAATATGTAAAGTCTATTGTCAGCCGATCACAAAAGATCGTTGATAAACTCGGGCTTACAGATGCGAAAACAGCCGAAGATGTTCGCAATGTCATAGCCAATCGTTACTTCGAATTAAATGATATTTATGAGGTACGGGATGCGAAAGTCAAGAAAGTAAAAGAATCCGGGTTGACTGGTGAGGCTAAAAATGAAGCTTTGAAAGCTGCGGAAAATGAAAAAGATGCGGCGCTATATCGTTCACATTTCGCTTTTCCTGCCAATTTATCTCTCTTTCTTGATGAAAAGCAAATAGAAGCCGTTAAGGATGGCATGACTTATGGAGTAGTAAAAGTGACTTATGACTCACATCTGGACATGATCCCTACTTTGAAAGAAGAAGAAAAAGCTCAAATCTATGCTTGGTTGATAGAGGCTCGTGAATTTGCGTTGGATGCAGAAAATTCGAATAAGAAACACGCTGCTTTCGGAAAATACAAAGGACGTATCAACAACTATCTGGCTAAACGTGGATATGACCTGAAGAAAGAACGAGAGGAATGGTATAAACGTATAAAAGCCCGTGGAGGTTCTATATAATTAAAAAATAAGATACTATAAAAAGAAGTGAAATTCTTTCCCATTGTAAATGGTTAGTTTGTTTGATGGTGGAAAGGGTGGCTCGGAGAGTCGCCCTTTTTATCGTCTCTAAATTTTGATTCTGACGAATCTTCCAATCTATTTGAGTACAAATCCGGCTTTTCATCGTCTCTGTATAAAGGATATTAGTATAGTGTAAAAGAATCATAGAAATGGGAAAGTTAAGAAATACATTAGCCGCAATAAGTCTTTTGTTTCTGGCTTCTTGTGGGGGGAACAAAGATTACTACATGTTCACTTCGTTTCATGAACCGGCTGATGAGGGTTTGAGATACTTATATAGTGAGGACGGAATGCATTGGGACAGTATTCCGGGAGTTTGGCTAAAGCCGGAACTGGGACAGCACCAGCTCATGCGGGACCCCTCGATGGTACGTACTCCGGATGGAACCTACCATTTGGTCTGGACTACAAGTTGGAAAGGTGATTTAGGATTTGGCTACGCACATTCCAAAGATCTGATCCATTGGTCGGAACAACAGATGATTCCTGTAATGGCAGACGAACCGACTACTATTAATGTATGGGCTCCGGAAATTTTCTATGACGACGAGAATGATCAGTTTATGGTAGTATGGGCTTCCTGTGTCCCCGGGCGTTTCGAAAAGGGAATAGAAGAAGAGAATAATAATCATCGTTTATACTATATCACTACAAAAGATTTTAAAACCGTTTCGAAAGCAAAACTTTTGTACGATCCGGGATTCAGTACCATTGATGCCGTTATCGTGAAACGGGCAAAGAATGACTATGTAATGGTACTCAAGGATAACACCCGTCCGGAACGTAATCTGAAAATCGCTTTTTCCGATTCTATGACCGGACCTTATTCGCCCGCATCCCAGCCTTTCACAGAATCCTTTGTAGAAGGACCATCTGTAGAGAAAGTGGGGGACGATTATCTAATCTATTTTGATGTATATAAGAAAAAAATATATGGCGCTATGCGTACGAAGGATTTCCGGAACTTTACAGATGTAACAGAAGAGGTAAGCATCCCTGTAGGGCATAAGCATGGAACCATATTTACGGCTCCGGAATCAGTCGTAAAAGCATTATTGGAAGAAAAGAAATAAATCCGGAAACAATTTTAAATCAGAATAAATCATGAACAACTCTGCTAAAATTCTTTTTGTACTGGCTGCCGGTTGGCTGACTACTACAGCCTTTGCACAAGATAGAATTCATTATACAGGAAAAGAATTATCGAACCCTGCTTGTCACGACGGACAACTGTCTCCGGTAGTCGGAGTACATAACATTCAGTTGGTACGTGCCAATCGTGAACATCCCGATGCTTCGAACGGCAATGGATGGACGTATAATCATCAGCCGATGCTGGCTTATTGGAATGGGCAGTTTTTCTATCAATACCTGGCAGACCCTTCTGACGAACACGTACCGCCTTCACAGACTTTTCTGATGACTTCGAAGGATGGATATCGCTGGACAAATCCGGAAATAGTGTTTCCTCCTTATAAAGTTCCCGATGGATACACCAAAGAGTCTCGTCCGGGTGTGCAGGCCAAAGATCTGATTGCCATTATGCACCAGCGTGTCGGATTCTATGTTTCTAAATCCGGCAAGCTGATTACAATGGGAAATTATGGAGTTGCTTTGGATAAAAAAGATGATCCCAATGATGGAAACGGTATTGGTCGGGTGGTTCGTGAAATAAAGAAAGACGGTTCTTACGGACCGATCTATTTCATTTATTATAATCATGGATTTAATGAAAAGAATACTGATTATCCGTATTTTAAGAAAAGCAAGGATCGTGAGTTTGTGAAGGCTTGCCAGGAAATTCTTGACAATCCGCTGTATATGATGCAGTGGGTGGAAGAAGCCGACCGTGAAGATCCTATTCTCCCGCTGAAGAAAGGATACAAAGCATTCAATTGTTATACATTGCCGGATGGACGTATTGCCAGTCTTTGGAAACATGCGCTTACCTCTATCAGTGAGGATGGCGGACATACTTGGGCAGAGCCTGTGCTTCGTGCAAAAGGTTTCGTTAATAGCAACGCGAAAATTTGGGGACAGCGTTTAAGTGATGGTACATACGCTACTGTATATAATCCGTCGGAATTTCGTTGGCCGCTGGCTATATCTTTGAGTAAAGATGGATTGGAATATACAACATTGAATTTGGTGCATGGTGAAATCACTCCCATGCGTTATGGAGGAAATTATAAATCATACGGTCCTCAATATCCGCGTGGTATTCAGGAAGGCAATGGGGTACCTGCCGATGGTGATTTGTGGGTTTCTTACAGTGTGAACAAGGAAGATATGTGGATTTCCCGTATTCCTGTCCCGGTGGAAATAAATGCTTCAGCACATGCGGATGATGATTTCTCAAAAAATAAATCAATTGCGGAACTGACTGACTGGAATATTTATTCTCCGGTTTGGGCTCCTGTTTCTTTGGAGGATCAATGGTTGAAGTTGCAGGATAAAGATCCGTTTGATTATGCCAAAGTGGAACGTAAAATTCCGGCTTCTAAAGAATTGAAAGTATCATTTGATTTGAAAGCCGGCCAGAATAATAAAGGTACACTCCACATTGAATTTCTGGATGAGAATGGAATAGCCTGTTCTCGTATGGAACTTACTGATGATGGCATTTTCCGATTGAAAGGCGGCTCCCGGTTTGCAAATATGATGAAATATGAAGCAGGAAAGGTTTATCATGTAGAAGCAGTCCTTTCTACTGTTGATCGTAATATTCAAGTATATGTAGATGGCAAGAGAGTAGGGCTGCGTATGTTCTATGCGCCCGTGGCTGCTGTGGAGCGAATCGTATTCCGTACTGGCGTACCTCGTACATTCCCGACTGTAGATACTCCTGCCGACCAGACTTATGATCTGCCGAATGCAGGTGCGCAAGATCCATTGGCTGAATATGGCATTGCCAATGTAAAAACATCTTCTACAGATAAGGATGCGTCTTCTGCTTTTTTAAAGTATGCTGACTTCAGTCATTATGCAGACTATTTCAACGGTATGGAAGACGAAAATATTGTTCAGGCAATTCCCAATGCAAAGGCTTCGGAATGGATGGAGGAAAATATTCCTTTGTTCGAGTGTCCGCAACATAACTTTGAAGAAATGTATTATTATCGTTGGTGGTCATTGCGTAAGCATATCAAGGAGACTCCTGTTGGCTATGGCATGACCGAGTTTCTCGTTCAGCGTTCTTATTCAGATAAATATAATTTGATTGCTTGTGCTATTGGACATCACATTTATGAAAGCCGTTGGTTGCGTGATCCGAAATATTTGGATCAGATTATTCATACATGGTATCGTGGCAATGATGGCGGTCCGATGAAGAAAATGGATAAGTTCAGCTCATGGAACGCAGATGCTGTTTTGGCTCGTTACATGGTAGATGGTGATAAGGACTATCTGCTGGATATGAAGAAAGATCTGGAAACCGAATACCAGCGTTGGGAACGTACGAACCGTTTGAAGAACGGATTGTATTGGCAGGGTGACGTACAGGATGGTATGGAAGAATCAATCAGTGGCGGACGGAGGAAGAAATATGCCCGGCCGACAATCAATAGCTATATGTATGGCAATGCTAAAGCACTTTCATGTATAGGAATTCTTTCCGGTGATGAGGGGATGGCTATGAAATATGGCATGAGAGCAGATACTTTGAAAAATCTGGTAGAAAATGAATTGTGGAATACACGTCATCAGTTTTTTGAAACGATGCGTACGGACTCTTCTGCAAATGTGCGTGAAGCAATCGGATATATTCCCTGGTATTTCAACCTGCCGGATACCACCCAAAAGTATGAAATTGCCTGGAAAGAAATTATGGATGAAAAAGGCTTTTCTGCTCCTTATGGACTGACAACCGCAGAACGTCGTCATCCGGAATTCCGTACACGTGGAGTAGGCAAGTGTGAGTGGGACGGTGCTATCTGGCCGTTTGCTTCCGCACAGACATTGACAGCAATGGCTAACTTTATGAATAATTATCCGCAGACTGTATTGTCTGACAGTGTATATTTCCGTCAGATGGAATTGTATGTGGAATCACAGTATCATCGTGGTCGTCCCTATATTGGTGAATATTTGGATGAGGTGACCGGTTATTGGCTGAAAGGAGATCAGGAACGTAGCCGTTATTATAACCATTCCACTTTCAACGACCTGATAATTACAGGATTGATCGGGCTTCGTCCGCGTTTGGATAATACGATTGAAGTGAACCCCTTAATTCCTGCCGACAAGTGGGATTGGTTCTGCCTGGATAATGTATTATATCATGGTCATAATCTGACGATTCTTTGGGATAAGAATGGTGATCGCTATCATTGCGGAAAAGGATTGCGCATTTTTGTAGATGGTAAGGAAGTAGGGCAGGCGAATACATTGACAAAAATCGTTTGTGAAAATGCACTTAAATGATAATTTTGCGGAGTGCCCTGAAAGGGCTTAATTATATAGCGTAGGGCAACGCCCTAC
>OGGA01000959.1_pt1 | contig 17251 bp, 15 predicted proteins | sample 1571041 | NCBI WGS metagenome assembly OGGA01 (sample SAMEA2582057, study PRJEB24529) | metagenome | biome: Human gut stool | place: China | collected 2011 | reverse complement strand
CGGCGACAAAAGCATTTAATATTGCGGGAATCCAGACGGCGGCAGTGATTGTGCCAGGTTTTTAGACTATCATGTGCTTAAAAGGTTTGCGCCTTATTTATTTATTATGGCTCTGATTTCGGTAGTGGCTGTTATATTTTTTGGAACCGAGAGTCATGGTGCAAAAAGATGGATATATATTGGCCCTATAAGTATACAGCCAGCAGAGATTGTTAAGATAGCCGTTATAATTATGACTGCAGCAAGAATGTGTGCAGCAGGAACTAAAATAAAGACATTATCAAAGAATGCAAAGATATTTCTTGGATGTGCCCTGTTACCTGCAGGAATGATCCTTGTTATAACGTCTAATCTGAGTAGTGCCATTATTATATGTGGAATAGTATTTATAATGTCATTTGTAGTATATCCAAACTATAGATTACATGGTTTTTTGACCGCACTTATAGCCATAGGATATGTTGGCATACGTGAGTGGTTAAAGAAAGCAGTGGAAGCTGGTACGCAGATGAAAGGAAGCTTCCGTCTTACAAGATTGTTTGTATGGATTAATCCAGAGAAGTACATAGATGATAAAGGTTATCAGACTATGCAGGGGTTATATGCTATAGGTTCTGGCGGACTTTTCGGAAAAGGACTTGGAAAGAGTATGCAGAAGCTTGGCTTCATACCTGAATCACAGAATGATATGATTTTTTCAATCATTTGTGAAGAATTAGGCTTATTTGGTGCGATATGCGTTATACTTTTATTTATAATAATGTTGTGGAGAATAATATATATTTCACAGAATTCGCCAGATCTTTTTGGCTCGCTTCTAGCAGTTGGTGTGTTTGCGCATATAGCTATACAGGTGATTATAAACATAGCAGTTGTAACCAATGTATTTCCTAATACAGGTGTTACATTACCATTTATAAGCTATGGAGGCTCGGCGACCATATTGCTGCTTGCAGAACTTGGAATAGTGTTTAATATAAGCAGCCAGATTAACCTGGAAAGATAGAAGTATAAACAGGCTGGAATGGAAATTAATATGGCAAGAGAAAGAAAAAAAGGAAAAGGTTTTTTGACAGCTTTTATTGTAATGTTTATTCTTGTTGCAGTGGGGATTGCGGTATATATAGGCTTTCAGGCGGAAAGTATAACATATGCTGGCAATTCCCATTATTCTGATGAGGAGATGACCGAAAAAATATTTGGAAAAGACAAGCCTAATGTATTACTTTATAAGCTGTTTGGTAATAAAAAAAAGACAATACCATTTATACAGAAGTATGATGTGGAAATACAATGGCCAAAGAAAATGTATATAACAGTATATAAAAGCCAGTTATTGGTTATATAAGATATATGGGATGTAACATGTTCTTTGATAAGGATGGCATAGTTGTTGAAAGCTCCACAGAAAGTTATGACAAGGTCCCTGAAATAATAGGGCTTAAGTTTAATTCGATAGTTTTAGGTTCAAAGCTTGATGTTGGTGATGATGATATATTCAGGCAGATACTTGACCTTACACAAAGCTTTGATAAATATGATCTGGATGTATCAAAGGTATATTTTGATTCATCTGATAATTTAATACTGTATATTGAAGAGGTTAAGGTGTATCTTGGAAATAGTGATGATTATACGGACAAGCTTTTTGAACTGAAGCAGATGGAAACTAAATTCTCAGGCTTAAAGGGAACACTTTATATGCAGGATTATACGAAAGACAGCAATGCAATAATATTTAAAAAAGATGAGAAATGATTCCTGAAATTCTGGTATTGGCATCATACTATTATGGAATGAATAAAGATTATGAAAATGTGAATAAAATTGTGAATAAAAATATAAAAATTAGTTGATATTTGTTGTGAAAAATTATATGATTATAAATATGTATAAGTATAGAAGGAGGCAATAACCTTGTTAGAGATAATAGAAAACGAATCAAATTTATCAGCAAAGATTATTGTTATTGGTGTCGGTGGTGCCGGTAATAATGCTGTTAATAGAATGATAGATGAAAGCATATCTGGTGTTGAATTCATAGGAATCAATACAGATAGCCAGGCACTTCAGTTATGTAAAGCACCTACAGCTATCCAGATAGGTGAAAAACTTACTAAAGGATTAGGTGCAGGAGCACAGCCAGAGATTGGTGAGAAAGCAGCAGAAGAGAATGTTGAAGAGCTTACACAGGCTATTAAAGGTGCTGATATGGTATTCGTTACATGTGGTATGGGAGGCGGAACAGGAACAGGTGCTGCACCTGTTGTTGCCAAGATTGCAAAGCAGATGGGAATACTTACAGTTGGTGTTGTTACTAAGCCTTTCAGATTCGAGGCAAGAACACGTATGACTAATGCAGAAGCTGGTATAGAAAAGCTTAAGGAAAGTGTTGATACTCTTATTGTCATTCCAAACGATAAGCTTCTTGAGATTGTTGACAGAAGAACAACTATGCCTGAGGCATTAAAGAAGGCTGATGAAGTGTTACAGCAGGCTGTTCAGGGTATCACAGATCTTATTAATGTTCCTGGACTTATTAATCTTGATTTTGCTGATGTTAAGACTGTTATGGTAGACAAGGGTGTTGCTCATATAGGTATAGGTTCAGCTACAGGTGATGATAAGGCCATTGAAGCGGTTAAGCAGGCAGTTGCCAGTCCTCTTCTTGAAACAACTATTGAAGGTGCATCACATGTTATTATTAATATATCAGGTGATATTGGCCTTGTTGAGGCTAATGATGCAGCCAGCTATATACAGGAGCTTGCTGGTGACAATGCTAATATTATCTTTGGTGCTGTATATGATGAAAGCGCTACAGACAGCTGTACAATCACAGTTATTGCTACAGGTATAGAGGGTGTTAACGTTAATAATGCCATGGCTAAGTTTTCGCCAAAAGCACAGGCACAGGTTCAGACACCGAAGCCAGCTGTAAAGCCAGCATATTCTTACCAGCAGCCACAGTCTGTGGCAGGTATGGGTATGAGTTCTACAACAGCTCCACTTCCAGGTCTTAAGCAGCCAACACCTGTTACAAGCAATGTGAAGTCTAATGGAATTACAATTCCTACATTTCTTCAGAAGAACAGAAAGTAATACATAAACAGACGCAGTAGTCTTATAATAACTTATATATAGCAGGATAGTGTATGATTGATTTATATACTATCCTGTTTTTTATGTTTATATTTATGACGACACAATGAAAAGCAGCAGACTTTTATCTTAAATTTTGTATATGGCTCCTTACTGCGACAAATTTTGCACATAACTTTATGTATACTCTTCTTGTTCGCTGATACAGGATGTTATACATAATCCTGTATATATTGCGTAAAGGAGGTGGGAATGGATTGTAATATATATAGATATATTGTTTGGGATTAATTATTGTATGGATCTGGTTATACTGCTTATTGTTAACAGAATTATGCGTTATCATGCATCTGCTATCCGGCTGCTGCTTTCTTCCACTTTAGGAGCAGTATGGTCAGTTGCTGCAGTGATGATTCCTGACAGATATAGGCTATTCGTTAATTTATGCACATATTTTATTGTTACAGCTCTTATGCTTGCTGTGATAAATAGTCCATTAAATATCATAAAAGCACGACAAAGTAACAATGACAGGTATGCTTTAACAAATTATTTAAAAGAACTGTTTAAGGGTATGATTATTATGCTGTCTGTAGCATGTTTTTCAGGCGGGATTATGCATATGATTGTATATTATACATATGCCGGCTGGATAATAAGACGTATATTAGTTACTTACAATCAGCTTATATATCTTATACTGATATCCGTAGTTGTTATAATAGTGATTGCCAGAGTGTATAGAACCTATAAAAAAAACAGTGACATATACAAGGTTACTGTTATAGTTGACAATCATAGGATTATGCTTCACGGAATAGTAGATACCGGGAATCAGCTTACAGATAAGTATACAGGTAAGCCGGTAAATGTGATGGATAAATCATATTTTGAAAATGTTCTTTATCAGATAAATGATTACGGGAGATTAAAGTATCATTTTATACCATACAGAACAATAGGTAATAATGAGGGGATTATAGAAGTTATTACATCAGATTATATGTACATATCAGGAAAAGATGAAACGAAGGCTTATAAAGGTGCACTGATAGGACTTTCAGATAGGAAAGTATCACAAAACGGGGAATATCAGGCACTTATAAATGGACGTATGATTTAGCGTTAATGCAAAGCTATAAGAGAGGATGAGTTTTTGCATTACAGGATGGAAATATGTCAGCGGTGCATTCGTATTTCTATAAAAGTAACAGCACCGTAGAAAAGAGGAGAGAAATGGTGATTAAAGTGGCAGTTGCGGATCGTTTCCGGTTTAAGATGGTACCATCTATAAAAAATCTATATATGTTAGGCTCAAAAGAGGTTCATTATATAGGAGGGGCAGAGGTGTTACCAGCACCGCTTGATACAGATGAGGAGAAAAATGTATTGGCGATGTTAAAAACCGAGGATGACGATTATGCCAAGAAAATGCTGATAGAACATAACCTTCGTCTTGTTGTATATATAGCAAAAAAATTCGATAATACAGGTGTGGGAGTAGAGGATCTGATATCTATCGGAACAATAGGACTTATAAAGGCTATTAATTCATATGATCGTGATAAAAATATAAAGCTTGCTACATATGCATCAAGATGTATAGAGAATGAGATTCTTATGCATCTTAGAAGAAACAGTAAAATCAGGGCAGAAGTATCTATAGATGAGCCTTTAAATGTAGACTGGGATGGAAATGAGCTTTTATTGTCAGACATTCTTGGCACAGATGATGATGTGTGTTATAAGGATCTTGAAAATGAGGTGGAAATGAAAGCACTTAAAAGTGCACTTGGCAATCTGTCAGAGAGGGAGAGAATTATAGTCGATTTAAGATATGGGCTTAGCGACAAAGATGGAGAAGAAAGAACACAAAAGGAAGTAGCAGATATGCTTGGTATATCACAGTCGTATATATCAAGACTTGAAAAAAAGATAATAAAAAGATTGAAGAGGGATATGGTGAGGGCGTGTTGAAAAAATTAACATCAGATATATAAAAAAATATCAAATAATATAAAATAATATAACTTTTGCTTGACATTCCAGGCTGTGTCCATGAAAATATAGAGGTATGATTAGTATAAGGGGAAATTTGCCCAGTATAGGAGAGCTATCAACATTATATAAAGATATGGAAAAAAGGTAATATGAAAAATAAAGGTACAGGAATACAGTGGCATAGAATATTTGGAATAGCGGCTTTAATGTCTGTTATAGTTTTTGCGGTTATGTTATATATGGACTTTGGAACTTCAATAAAATCAATGGTTGGTATTGGAAGTGATAAAACAAATGATTCTATATCAGAAGAACCAAGTGACAATACCGAATCCGGTAATGATACAAGTGGTAAAAAGACAGATATATCAGATAAAGCAATCGTATGTATAGATGCATCTCATGGAGGTTCTGATACAGGACAGTATGATGGAAAGAATTATGAGAAAACACAGGTGTTAGAGCTGGCTGGACTTGTTGAAAAAAATCTTGCTGATTATGGAGTTAAGGTTATTATGACAAGGACAACAGATGAGAATGTAGATTATACATCACGTATTAAAAAAATCAATACAGGAAAAGCTGTAGCAACAGTATCACTGCACAGGGATGTTGCTAAGAAGGATGGAACAGGCAGAGGTGTCAGTGCGTGGATATATACATCATCTCCAACTGATTCAAAGAGCCTTGCTTCAGATATTATGAATGTGTTTAAAGAATCTGGTGAAACGGTAGGTGGGGTGAATACGGGTACTCCAAATGATTCATCAAAGAATTACTATATTAATCAGCACAGTTCATCAGCAAGCTGTATAATTGAACTTGGAAATATGTATAACAGTGATGACAACAAGCTTGTAACAACTAATAAAGAGAAAACAGCTAAAGCAATATCAGATGGAATAATAAAATACTTAGAACAGGCAGGTTATATTAATGGCTAAAATTAATCAGAAAAACATAAGAAACTTTTGCATAATAGCACATATTGATCATGGTAAGTCAACTCTTGCTGACAGAATCATAGAAAAGACTGGACTTCTTACAAGCAGGGAAATGCAGGAGCAGGTTCTTGATAATATGGATATAGAAAGAGAAAGAGGCATAACTATCAAGTCCCAGACAGTAAGAACTGTATATAAGGCTTCAGATGGCGAAGAATATATATTTAATCTTATAGATACTCCAGGACACGTTGACTTTAACTATGAGGTGTCAAGAGCACTTGCAGCCTGTGATGGTGCTGTGCTTGTAGTAGACGCAGCACAGGGAATAGAAGCGCAGACACTGGCCAATGTATATCTTGCACTGGATCATGATCTTGAAGTATTTCCAGTTATCAACAAGATAGATCTTCCAAGTGCTGAACCGGACAGGGTTAAAGATGAAATAGAAGATATTATAGGTATAGAAGCCCAGGATGCTCCTCTTATATCAGCTAAAAACGGTATTAATATAGAAGAAGTATTGGAACAGATAGTAACAAAAATACCAGCACCAGAAGGGGATCCTTCAAATCCGCTCTCAGCACTTATATTTGATTCCTTATATGATGCATATAAAGGCGTTATCATATTTGTAAGAATAGTCGAAGGTACTGTTAAAAAGGGTACAAAGATAAGGATGATGGCGACAGGTGCTGTGGAAGAGGTTGTAGAAGTTGGATATTTTGGAGCAGGACAGTTCATACCTTGTGATGAACTATCTGCTGGTATGGTTGGATATATTACAGCAAGTATTAAGAATGTCCAGGATACCAGAGTTGGTGATACAGTAACTGATAATGACAGACCAGTAGCAGAGCCACTTCCAGGCTATAAAAAGGTTAATCCTATGGTTTATTGTGGATTATATCCTGCAGATGGTGCAAAGTATCAGGATTTAAGAGAGGCACTAGAAAAGCTTCAACTTAATGATGCATCACTACAGTTTGAACCAGAAACATCTATAGCTCTTGGATTTGGTTTCAGATGTGGCTTTTTAGGACTTCTACATCTTGAGATTATACAGGAAAGACTTGAAAGGGAATATAATCTTGACCTTGTTACAACAGCTCCTGGTGTTATATATAAGGTCCATAAAACAAACGGAGATGTCATAGATCTTACGAACCCATCTAACATGCCGGATCCATCTGAGATTGATTATATGGAAGAGCCAATGGTAAGTGCAGAGATTATGGTAACAACAGAATTTGTCGGACCTATCATGAAGCTTTGTCAGGAACGCCGTGGTGTATACAATGGTATGGAATATATAGAACAGACAAGAGCACTTCTTAAGTATGATCTTCCTCTTAACGAAATAATATATGATTTCTTTGATGCATTGAAATCACGTTCAAGAGGCTATGCATCATTTGATTATGAGATGAAGGGATACGAGAGGTCTAATCTTGTTAAGCTTGATATTCTTATCAACAAGGAAGAGGTGGATGCACTTTCATTTATCGTATTCGCAGGCAGTGCTGAAGAAAGAGGACGAAAAATGTGCGAAAAGCTCAAGCAGGAGATACCAAGACAGCAGTTTGAAATACCTATCCAGGCAGCTATTGGAAGCAGGGTAATAGCAAGAGAAACTGTTAAGGCACTTCGTAAGGATGTACTTGCTAAGTGTTATGGTGGAGATATTTCGCGTAAAAAGAAGCTTCTTGAAAAGCAGAAGGAAGGAAAGAAGAGAATGCGTCAGATTGGTAATGTAGAAATACCACAGAAGGCATTCATGAGTGTGTTGAAGTTAGATGAAGAATAAAAACGAACTGGGGATATATATACATATCCCCTTTTGTGTACATAAATGCATATATTGTGACTTTCTTTCATCGCCTGCTGATGAAAAGACAAGAAAAAGATATGTTAAAGCGCTTATAAGAGAAATAAATCTGGCAGCAGAAGGTAAGGCAAATAGCTGTATTAATAAGTGCAATAATGAAAGTAATAACCATGGTAAGGATATAGTTACATCTATATTCATAGGAGGAGGAACGCCATCAGTAATAGATGCTTCTGATATAAAAGATATTATTGAGGCAGTAAGACATAATTATAACGTCAGTGATGAGGCAGAGATAACAATAGAATGTAATCCTGGTACTATGGATGAAAAAAAGGCAGCTATATATCGTCAGGCTGGCATAAACAGAATAAGCTTCGGATTGCAGAGTACCAATAATAATGAATTAAGGATGCTTGGAAGGATCCATACCTATGAACAATTTCTGGAAAGCTTAAGGATAGCAGAAGAGGCCGGTTTTGATAATATCAATATAGATCTTATGTCTGCACTTCCAGGTCAGAGTATTGAAAGCTTTAAGTCTGTGCTTAACACAGCGATATCACTAGAGATGCAGCATATATCTGTATATAGCCTTATAGTAGAAGATGGTACAGCACTTTCAGAAAATATTGATAAATATCCACAGATTCCATCAGATGAGGAAGACAGGGATATGTATCATATGACGAAGGAAGTACTTGCAGCAGCTGGATATGAACAATATGAAATATCCAATTATGCGAAGAAAGGATATGAGTGCAGACATAATATAAAGTACTGGGAGAGGTGTAACTATATTGGTTTTGGAATCGGAGCAGCTTCTTTATATGACAATATAAGATATACTAATATTTCTGATATAAACAGATACATGGACATATTACTAAATAACGAAAACAATAAAGATTATTGCTGTTATGAAAAAAATACCAGACAATCAGATGATGTGTGGCTGTTAAGGATGGATGTGGAAGAGCTGTCAAAGGAAGATGAGATGTCAGAATATATGTTTCTTGGCTTAAGAAAGACTAAAGGCATAGATATTAATGATTTTAAAGAGAAGTTTGGCTGTGATATATATGATGTATATGACAAACAGATAAAAGATAACATAGCTGCTGGACTGCTTGTAAAAAATGGCGATTACCTATATCTATCCCAGAGAGGAATAGATATAAGCAATACAGTCATGTCTGATTTTATATAGGTTTGAACTGCATAAGAAAATGTCGTGGAGTCAGTCCGGTGAATGACTTGAATTCCCGCTGGAAGTGAGCCTGGTCCGAATATCCCAGTCCGGATATATATCCGCTGTTATTCTGCCTGCGGTCTGATAACATATTGTATAACACATTCTGGAAACGTATAATTTTACAGTAATCTTTAGGTGACATGCCAAGTACTTCGTTAAACATTCTTTGAATATGTCTTTCAGAATAACCAAGGCTTGTGGCAAGCTCAGATATGAGTATATTGCCATAAGCTTTTTTTATGATATCTGTGAGAGTTATCATATTGTCAGGAATATAGCAGCATTGTTTGGCATTTTCAAGAAATGCCTTAAACATATGTATGTGTTTTTCAAAGCTGCAGCTTGTTTTAAAATCTTCTATAAGCTTGTATTCATATGAGCCTTCTGAAGGAGAATATTCGTATACTTCCCCTGTCATGCCTGAAGGGTAAGTGTCAGCATTGACTCCTTTTGCATAGTAGGAATATGTATCATCAAAGCATACGCCAAAATAATGTTCATAGTTACCAAAATCATAAGTACATTTTTTAACCACAGGTCCAATACAGTAGAATGATGACTTGTTATCTGTATGGTTATAGCCTATGATCCATTCTGTATGGGTAGATGGAACAAGAACAGAGTACATTGAATTTATAATATTTGCTGAAGTATTACTGACTGATTCATATATATACATATTTTCATGGACTTTAGTTGTACCATATTTGTTTATTTTAGTTAATGATTTAGTCTGGATATCAATGTCCGGGTTAAATAACATGGGCTGGTATATGTGATTGTTCATATGTAAACTCCTTTTGCTGCTTATGTTAAAAATAGAATTTATAAAATAATAATAAAGCAAATATTAAAAAAGTCAATAAATATGTCTGATTTTTTCAATAAATATTAAAAAATATATGTATAATAAACAACATAATTGAAAAACAAATAACACAAAGGCGTGTGATTACTTTATTAAATAAAGTGGTTGCATGTCTTTTTTTATTTTATTACGTCGCGGGTAATTCATGTGTTATTCTGTATTTCAGTTGTCTTATGAAAACTGATCAACTTCATTAGACTTCCAAGAAAAGAATTAGGGAGGAAAAGGTTATGGCAGTAGAACAGATAACTAACTTGATAAGTGAGCAGACATTTGGAATCTGGTTCCTTATCGGTGCTGCACTGGTATTCTGGATGCAGGCAGGATTTGCAATGGTAGAAACAGGCTTCACAAGAGCTAAGAACGCAGGTAATATTATTATGAAGAATCTTATGGATTTCTGTATAGGTACAGTAGTATTCATAGTGATAGGTTTTAGTTTATTACTTGGTGAAGATTTAGCAGGTTTTATTGGAAAACCTGGATTTGATATATTTACGGCTTATGAGAGTTTTGATTTCTCAAGCTTTGTATTTAACTTAGTATTCTGTGCAACAACAGCAACAATAGTATCAGGAGCTATGGCAGAAAGAACAAAGTTCCTTTCATATTGTGTATATTCTGGAGTTATATCAGCACTTGTATATCCAATCGAAGCACACTGGATATGGGGCGGCGGCTGGTTAGCACAGTTAGGCTTCCATGATTTTGCTGGTTCATGCTGCATACATATGGTAGGTGGCATTTCAGCTATTATAGGCGCAAAGATACTTGGACCACGTATTGGTAAGTTTGTCAAGGATGAAAAAGGAAAGGTAGTCAAGGTAAATGCGTTTCCCGGACACAGCATACCGCTTGGAGCGCTCGGTGTATTCATATTATGGTTCGGCTGGTATGGCTTCAACGGCGCTGCTTGCACTACAATCGAAGATCTTGGATCAGTATTTCTCACAACAACAATAGCACCAGCGGTAGCAACAGTAACATGTATGACATTTACATGGATTAAGTATAAAAAGCCAGATGTTTCAATGTGTCTTAATGCATCACTTGCAGGTCTTGTTGCTATAACAGCTTCTTGTGATGTAACTGATGCAAAGGGTGCTCTTGTTATTGGTATTGTAGCTGGACTTCTTGTAGTATTTGGTGTATGGCTTCTTGATTATAAGCTGCATATAGATGATCCTGTTGGTGCAGTTGCTGTTCATATGATGAATGGTATCTGGGGAACAATCGCAGTTGGTCTTTTTGCAACAAGCAAGGCACCTGGATATGCAATAGCTATGGAAAATGGTGCTATCAAAGCAGAAGGCTTATTCTTTGGTGGTGGCTTCACACAGTTAGGACTTCAGTTATTAGGCTTTGTAACAGTAGCAGCATGGGCAGTAGTATGTATGACAATTGTATTCCTTGCTATTAAGGCAACTATCGGACTTAGAGCTTCTAAGGAAGAAGAAATCAAGGGACTTGATATATGTGAGCATGGTCTTACAAGTGCATATGCAGGTTTTGAATTCGGTGCAGCAGGAATGCCGGATATAGATATAACATATGATGATGTTGTATCAGTTGGTTCAGAATCCGTTGAAAATGCGGTTCCAGCTATGGTTAAGACATCTGAAATACCTGATGATAAGAAGATTACTAAGGTTGAAATCCTTATGAAGCAGGAAAGATTCGAAGCTTTAAAGAAGGCTATGAACGATATCGGTGTAACTGGTATGACAGTAACACAGGTACTTGGCTGTGGAGCACAGAAGGGTGCACCTGAATACTACAGAGGTGTTCAGATGGAGATGCAGTTACTTCCTAAGGTTCAGGTAGAGATGGTTATCTCAAAGGTGCCAGTTATGGATGTTATCAATGCAGCAAGAAAGGTACTTTACACTGGTCATATCGGAGATGGTAAGATATTCGTATATGATGTTGAAAATGTAGTAAAGGTTCGTACTGGAGAGGTTGGATATGATGCTCTTCAGGGTGAAGATGATTAAAATATTGGATTAGAGTTTATAAGGTGTGGATGCCAGAGAAATTTGGTATCCACACCTTTTTGCGTCTTATATTTGTTTTTGAGACAATAAAAATTATATGTTAGATTAAGTTGGCCTATAGACGATTGCAAAATGGATAAAAAAATTAGAAATGCGGTTTATTGACCGCTGGGGGGAATAGTTAATTGTATGATTATGAAGAAGGAGGAGAGTATTTATCAGATACGAAAACTACATTAACAGTGTTGGTCTATGAGTATTTGAAAATGTTGGAAATTTATAAATGATTGTATAATTACTTGGTATATAACAAGTAGGGAAAAGATATGAGAACGGATAAGATAGGTATTAATATTTCAAGGTTAAGAATTGAACGTGGAATTACGCAGGAACAGCTTGGCAGGGATATTGGACTGACAGCTTCTGCTATTTCAAATATAGAGTGTGGCAGGAGTGTGCCATCAGTGGATACTTTGTGCAGGTTTTCTGAGTTGTTTGGGGTTAAGGTCGACACCATATTATCTGATAAATCTGAATCAGACCTGAATAAGCTTGAAATGGAAGAAAAACTTGTTACTGTTGACAGATATTTATCTGAAATAAAAGAGATATCGGCTAATTACAGTATAGGTCATAGAAATTATGAGATTAGCAGGAAAGGAGGAGAAATAGTTTATAAAGCATCATCAAAGGAATAGATAAAATGTTTAATATGAGGAGGAAAACAGAGTGCACAGATTTATTGAATGGATAACAGATTTAATTGATGATTATGGGGAGGCATTTATAGAAGCCCCATTAAAGACATTATCTAAAACAGTATCATGGATATTTAGTATAGTAATAGGTGTAATGTCAGTGGTTGCATATATTAAGTTCATAGCAGGTGGCGGATATCCGCATGCAATAGCAACAATCAAGAACTCAGAAGAGGGATTTTTTGCTGGTGTTGGAGATACGTTTACAAATGGAACAGTACATATAGTAGCTAATAACGGAGTGTATAAGGCACTTGGGATAATATTTATAGTCCAGATAGTACTTGCACTGATAATGCTTTTCTTTGAAAGAAAGATATGGAAATGGGTACTTGCAATAATAGATTTTATATTAATAGCTGTTTCTGGAATATGGTTCCTTATTAAATACAATCAGTATAACAAATTGTACGCTACACTTGAGAAATTATATGATAATGAAGAAATAGATGAAGTTGGATTTTCAAATGCTGTTGATAAATGGATTAACAGTATAAGAGATAACATCAAGATTTTTGCAATAATTGCTGCAGTTGCTGTGGTGCTATTTATTGTGGTCATGATGATAAGTGAGGGTAGATGTGCAATATTTTCATTTGCAAAGAGTGCCGCAATTACATGTGCAGCCATGCCTCTTGCAATTCTGATATTGGAAAATATAATTGGATTGGCAATTGGACTTGCGACAATTATTGTAATAGGAATAATTCTTCTCATAATATGTTCATTTGCTGATGGTGGTTCAGATTCATCAGTAGCTACTGAAGCATTTGACAGAGCGGGAAACTTTATTGGCTGGTTTCATAGAAAATAATGCATAAAACATAAGGAGATACATTGTGAAGAAAAAAATAATAATTGGAGTATCAGCAACGGTAATAGTTATTGCAGCAATAGCTGCAGGCGTTATAACGGGTGTTTCATCAAAGAAGAAAAGCAGTAATGATATAAATGTTTCGTGTAAGGCAGCAGTGACTAAAAATGAGGATATAACATGTTATGACTGGCTTAAGAAGTTATGCAATAAGATGGGCGTTGAAGCAGATGATTACAGAAAAGCGGCTAAGGAATATGGATATATTACAGATAGCGATGAATTTAGTAATGATGACATAGCATCAGGCGGATTTATGGCTCTTACTTCAATGCGTGCAATGGGCGAAGGCAAAATGCAGATATATCTTGGAACTGATGATGCAATATCAGATAATACCAATATAGAGCTTGCAATTAATAATAACCTGATAGCAGAAGATTCGCTTGATAGAGGATTTTCTGACCAGGAGGCTGATGGTATTCTTGATAAATTTGATGATTTATATTATGGAGAATTCTGGCCTGAAGATATTGAAAATGTTTCTTATAAAGAAAATATTTCTCAGCTTCAGTTTTTTGATATTAAAGATTATAAAGAAGATGAAAATATTATATATATAGATGAAAGTGCAGCCAAAAATCTGAAAAAAGGTGACACATTTGTATTTGATTATATGGGCGAGAAAATTGCAAAGAAAATCGTTGAGGATATGGGAAATGGTACATTTTCATTGGAAGACCCTGAGATAGACGAGGTATTTAATACTCTTATAGTTTCAGATTCGGCAAGCATAGGAATTGACGATATTATTAGTTACTATGGACTTGATAATGTGAAGGTGTCGGCTGGAAAGCCTGTAACTATGCTGACAGCAGATGTGTCTGGTAATATCAATTCCAAGGGATTCGCAATAGAGGCAGCGGTAAATGATGATAATGAACTTGAAGTTACATTGACAGATAATGATACGGAGGCAGAATACGAGCTTCCTATTAAACAGAAGCTTAATAAAAAATGTGAGAATTTCTCTATAAAATGGGACGTTAATAATATAAATGTAGGAGCACAGGTTAAATATACTCTTAAGAGTGGGTTAAAATATGCATCTGTAGGTGTTGATATTGATTCAGAGATTTCAGGAGAAATCGGAGTTGAAGGTGATTTTTCAGATGGAATCCTTTTATGTCAGACACCTGCACTTATTGGTAGTAATCTTGTTGCAGTAAATGTAGCGTTATATATTGTTCCAGCAGTAGATGGTTCAGTTAATCTTAAAGTAGAAGTGCCATATTATGCAGGAGTATCATATGAAAAAGGGAAAGGCGTGAATGGAACAATGGGGCTTCGTTCATCTATGCAGACATCAATTGAGGCAGAAGGAACAATGGGATTGTATTTCAGGACAGCACCAATGCTTGTAACAATGAGATCTATTCCGTTGTTAGATGCAGAACTTGATATAGGTGCAGAAGCAGAAGCAACACGAACTGGCAGACCGAATGGACAGATATGTTCTGATGTTAATGTTAAGTGTCCTGTTTTCATAATTGGAGTTGGTGATGAAAGTGTTAAATATAAGAATAAGAAATCACTTCTTTGTACAATGGATATAAGTAAGAGTTGTGAATTTACATCATTTGCAAGAAGCAAATCACTTCATTATGAAAGACTTGCTGATGGCACGAAGCAGTTTGTGAAGGAATGTACATATAATGAGCAGCCAGAAGATGATAAGCCAAAGGGAAGTGAGGCAAGTGCAGAAGCACCAACACAGGAGCAGCCAACGCAGGAGCAGGTAACACAAGGAACAGATGTAAAAGAATCAGGGCCGCTTCATACATATAAGACGAGAATGGCAGAATATTTCCCGGAGCAGACGACATTTTATTTTGACTATCCGGATAATTGGACAGTTATTACGGAAAGGGTCGGCAATGATGGGGAGTACATTGTATTACAGAATGAAAATGGGGCAAAAGTGTGTTACGATGCAAGACCATATATAGTTGATAAATCTATGTATAATTTTGGACAACAGTACACAAGTGCAGCTATGAGCAGAATAGCTAAGTCAAGATATAATCCGGGAAATGATTTCTGGATTGTGAAGATTAAGAATACAAGTAATTTTGATGCACTAACAGGTCAGACAATTACATATGAAGATGGTGCAGAGATGTATGCGGTAACATCTGCTGAAAAATCAGTTGGAGATAAATTTGATTATATAAGTGCTGGATATTCTATGGCGTTTATGTTTGAATGCCCTAATTCAGCAGGATTTAGATCAGAGCCAAGTGCTAAACTTACAGATAAAGACAGAGAGGAAATAATTGCAATACTACAGTCGTTTAGAGATACTCCTTAGAGACAATTTGTGATATAATCAACCTAAATTATCAGGTCGTGAAAACTAAAGATAAAGACTTGAGGGAAGGGGGATTATGAACGAATTTAATGACAACAGACAGGTGTATTCTGATTCGATAAGGGGAACATATGTAATATTTCCCTTAAAGTATGAAAGTAGTCTTAACCTAACAGAGCTTACTATTGATGGGGCAGAAAATGCGGATTTTTCATCATATGATATGTCAGATATTCTTGCAAGAAGATGTAGGAAAGAAAATGGTTTTGTCAGAAGATACATTTTAAATTCATGCATTGATGATGTACATTTTTCAGATGGTAAAATATTGGCAGTTAATGAGAGCCAGTTATATGTATTTAACAACAAAATAGCATTTTTCACAGTGCTTGTTACATATGACAATGCTGACGCGGGTTACATTGATAAGCTGATTAATCCGGGTTATGTACAGAATTACAATCGCAGTTTTGAAGAAAATGTAATTAAAACTGTAAGTAATATTTCAATAGGTGGGGTCAGTAATATATTCAGATTGTATGTTGATGATATGAAACTGGCGGTGAAGGAGACATATCTTTTTAATGTGGCACTTGTAAGCAGGCGTTTTAATGAGTTGGAAACTATTGAAAGAATTACATTTAACGAACATAAATTAATAGACATTTCGCGTGATTTTTCGGATCCTTCAGAAAAGGATGTAGCATATACATACGGCGCGAAGGATACTAATATGTGTTCATACAGATGGGGTGCATGCATTACATCACAGTCAATATCATATGTGTACGCAACAGATGTTATGACAGCGGCAAATGTTGCAGAGCAGTCAAGAGATGATGTATTTCTTACAATGCTGGTTTTACACCAGAAAAGTACATGCATGCTGGTTAATGAAGGAATTCAGAATACTCTGATTGACAATAAACGTCAGAGTCTTAAGTATTTCAGAAAAGTGAAAATGCTTAAAAAAGAAGCGTTGGAATTTCGTGCTTCAGGTACGCTTGCACCATCGCAGGTATCACGCTGGAATAATGTCTGCGAAACATACAGATGTCTGTTAGCCGTTAATGGAATTGATGAAGCACTTGAAGAAATCGAGCAGAAGGTTGAACTCATAAGGGACGAACAGGAGAGAAAATCTTCTGACATGCAGAATTATGTGGCAACTGTCATAGCAGTATTTGGCTTGATTTCGATTGTTGCGTCTGTATTATCGATAGTTGATCTGGTAAATAGCGGTTCAACAGACATAGTAGCAGCTCTTTGTGGAGCAACGGCTGAGATTGTTTCTATGTTTTTTTCTTCTGCAATTT
>OGGA01000950.1_pt1 | contig 17307 bp, 12 predicted proteins | sample 1571041 | NCBI WGS metagenome assembly OGGA01 (sample SAMEA2582057, study PRJEB24529) | metagenome | biome: Human gut stool | place: China | collected 2011 | reverse complement strand
TGGAGTGTTTTTAATGAAGATATTCAGACGGTTACGGGCTGATTGCGGCAAATGGCTATGTGGTGAGTAAGAAGGATATAAAATGTAATTTTTTTCTCCGGTGAGAGTGGGGCGGCCGGTCCATACTAAAGTGTATCCGCATCGGACGACACGGGCGAATGGAAAAGAAGAGGCAAAAGATTCGGGCGACGGTGAATGATTTGAATGGTTTTGTAATGGACGGATGGGCTTGGGGAGAGGATATTTTTCAAGTTGCAGCGTAAAGATGAGTCCACCGTCTGTATTTGCAGCGCTCATATTGGAGATGAAGTTTCCTAAAGAATAGACGATGGCATGCTGTTGATTGCCGTTCGTGCGTAATTCCATAGGCTGGATTACGTGCGGATGCGAACCGATAATATGGGTCACCCCCTGTTTCAGCAACCAGTCGGCAAGCTCGCATTGCTCACGGTTCGGAAGTGATTGATATTCTTCTCCCCAATGCATACAGGCTATAATAGCATCCGGGCGTACGGCTTGGGCGCTATGTATGTCTTTTAGAATTGTTTTTTTGTCAATGTAATTGACGATGTTGGGTGCAGATACCTTGATTCCATTAGTGCCGTAAGTGTAGTTGAGTATGGCTATGCAGAAACCTTTTTTCCGGATGAAGAGAGGATAGAGTTGTTTACGTTCTATAGCGTTCCGGTAAGTACCTGCATAGGGTATGGAAAATGATTCGATTTGTGTGATGGTTCGTTCCAATCCGGTCTTGCCGCGATCCAGGCAATGATTGTTTGCTGTGAGAAGAACGTCGAATCCGGCATCTTTGATAGCTTGCAGATATTCGTCGGGTGCACTGAAAGTAGGATAGCCTTGATAAGGTTTTCCACCGAGAGTCACTTCAAGATTACCTATTGCAATATCGGCACGGGAGATTTCTTCCTTTACAAGGGAGAAACAAGGAGAATAATCATATTTCCCGTCGGAAGTGCGGGCAGCATCTATTTGCGCCCGGTGTTGCATTAAGTCTCCTACAAATAATAGCGTAATCCTTTCCTGTGAGGAAAGGGTTACGCTATATAGTAGAAAGATAAGGGAGATGAGCGCTTTCATCATCCTTATTATTGATAAATAGCTTTCTTGCCTGCCAACAATGTATTCTTCATTAAAGAGACAATGGTCATGGGACCTACACCACCAGGTACGGGAGTGATGAATGAACATTTGGGAGCTACTTCATCGAACTTGACATCACCGGTCAGCTTGAAACCGGATTTTCTGGTTGCGTCCGGTACACGGGTAGTACCTACGTCAATGACAACTGCGCCTTCTTTCACCATTTCCGCTTTTACAAAGTTAGGTTGTCCCATAGCTGCGATGATAATATCGGCTTCTTGGCACTCTTTTACCAGGTCTTTACTGCGGCTGTGGCAAACGGTTACTGTGGCGTCACCGGGATAAGCCTTTTGCATCATTAGGGCAGCCATGGGTTTGCCTACGATATTGCTGCGCCCCAGTACAACGCATTTCTTTCCGGAAGTTTCTATTTTGTATCTTTTCAGCAATTCGAGAATTCCGTTAGGAGTTGCGGAAACGTAACAAGGCAATCCTATGGACATACGTCCTACATTGATAGGATGGAAGCCATCCACATCTTTGTGGTAGTCGATTGTTTCAATCACTTTTTGTTCCGATATATGTTTGGGCAAAGGCAGCTGAACGATAAAACCGTCTACATCTGCATCCTCATTCAGTTCGCGCACTTTCGCCAGCAGCTCTTCTTCCGTTACATCTGTCTCATAACGAATGAGCGAGGACTTGAATCCGCATACTTCACAAGCTTTTACTTTGGCTGCTACATAGGTTTCGCTGCCACCGTCGTGTCCTACAAGGATAGCTGCCAAATGCGGGCGTTTTCCGCCGCGCGCCACTATCTCAGCTACTTCTGTTGCAATTTCCTGTTTTACCTGTTCGGAAACTGCTTTTCCGTCAATTAGTGTCATATTCAATATTATTGTATTGGTTATTATTTACATGGCATTATTCGCAAAAATAGGTCAAATAACCGAATAAAGCAAAAATCCCGCTAACTTCATTCGAACTATGAAATTAGCGGGATTTATATGCAGGATATTTTTCTTTCTTATCGTTTCAGTTTCGGCATCATCTTACCCATTTTGCTGCCGGTCACCATTTTCATCATTTTACGGGTCTGGTCGAACTGTTTCAGCAAACGGTTTACTTCCTGAATGTTCGTGCCGCTGCCTTTGGCGATACGCTGGCGGCGCGAGCCGTTTAGGATGGCCGGGTTGCTGCGTTCTTCCGGAGTCATAGAGTAGATAATCGCTTCGATGCTTTTGAAAGCATTGTCGTCAATATCGATATCCTTGATAGCTTTGCCTACCCCCGGTATCATGGAAGCGAGTTCTTTCAAGTTACCCATTTTTTTGATTTGTGCAATCTGGCTCAGGAAGTCGTTGAAGTCAAACTGGTTCTTCGCAATTTTCTTTTGCAGACGTTTGGCTTCTTCTTCATCATATTGTTCTTGTGCACGCTCTACCAATGACACGATGTCGCCCATACCCAGAATACGGTCTGCCATACGGGCAGGGTGGAATTGGTCGATAGCGTCCAGTTTTTCGCCGGTTCCTACAAACTTAATAGGCTTGTTTACTACAGTACGGATAGAAAGGGCGGCACCACCGCGAGTGTCACCGTCCAACTTGGTCAATACCACGCCATTGAAGTCCAAACGTTCGTTGAATTCTTTGGCTGTATTTACGGCATCCTGTCCGGTCATGGAATCCACTACGAACAAGATTTCATTCGGATTGATGGCGGATTTGATGGCGGCGATTTCGTTCATCATCTCTTCGTCTACGGCCAGACGACCGGCTGTATCGACGATTACGAGGTCATATCCTTTGGTTTTAGCTTCCTGTATGGCATTTTGGGCTATGCTCACCGGGTCTTTGCTATCAGGTTCGGAATACATGGGCACTTCGATCTGCTCTGCCAGTACGCGCAACTGTTCGATAGCGGCGGGGCGGTAAACGTCGCAAGCCACCAATAAGGGCTTCCGGTTCTTTTTGGTTTTCAGCATGCGTGCCAACTTTCCGGAGAAAGTAGTCTTACCGGAACCTTGCAGACCGGACATCAAAATAACAGCCGGTTTGGAATCAATATTGATTTCCGCAGTTTCGCCACCCATGAGTTGTGTTAACTCATCGTGTACGATTTTTACCATTAACTGGCTGGGTTTTACAGCTGTCAGCACGTTTTGTCCTAAAGCTTTTTCCTTAACGGTATCAGTAAAACTCTTGGCAACCTTATAGTTTACGTCAGCATCCAAAAGTGCTTTACGCACGTCTTTCAGCGTTTCCGCTACATTAATTTCGGTGATTTTACCTTCACCCTTCAAAATTTTAAACGACCTCTCAAGTCTCTCGCTTAAATTATCGAACATAGTATCTAATTACAATTACTAAATTACAAATTACTCTTATTGAGGCGCAAAAGTACAAAAAATACCTGTAACTGCCTTCTTTTAAGGACAGAATATTATTACGGTTTTGCGGCAGATTGCCTTGAAGCATAAAATATTCCGTTCCAACTGACGGGAAGACTGAAATCATGCTTATTCTCCATACTTTTGCTTTTTATTATATAATAACATTGAAAAAGAGCGGAATAACTTATGCTATTCCGCTCTTTTTCAAATGTTTGCTTTTATATCTTAGTTGGTTCTTTTCCGTGTAGGCATTTAACCGTTCATGCTCATCAGGAATTCATCGTTGTCTTTGGTTTTTTCCAAACGGTCTTTTACGAAGTCCATTGCCTCTATCGGGTTCATATCGGCAAGATACTTGCGGAGAATCCACATGCGATCCAGCGTTTGCTTGTCTTGCAGCAAGTCATCGCGACGAGTGCTGGAAGCAACGATATTGACAGCCGGGAAGATGCGCTTGTTGGACAGGTTGCGGTCGAGTTGCAGTTCCATATTACCAGTACCTTTGAACTCTTCAAAGATCACTTCGTCCATTTTGGAACCGGTATCTATAAGCGCCGTAGCAAGGATGGTCAGCGAACCACCGCCTTCAATGTTGCGGGCAGCACCGAAGAAGCGTTTCGGCTTGTGCAGTGCGTTGGCGTCCACACCTCCGGACAATACTTTACCCGAAGCCGGGGAAACAGTATTGTAGGCACGTGCCAAACGTGTTATGGAGTCAAGGAAGATAACAACGTCATGTCCGCATTCTACCATTCTTTTGGCCTTCTCCAAAACAATGCCTGCTATTTTCACGTGACGTTCTGCCGGTTCGTCGAAAGTAGAGGCAATAACCTCTGCATTTACGGTACGGGCCATGTCGGTAACTTCTTCCGGACGTTCATCAATCAATAGCATAATCATGTACACTTCCGGGTGGTTGGCTGCAATGGCGTTGGCAATGTCCTTCATCAGAATAGTCTTACCCGTTTTGGGCTGTGCTACGATTAGTGCGCGCTGGCCTTTACCAATGGGCGCAAAGAGGTCTACTACGCGGGCAGACAGGGAGTCGGAATATCCGCCTTTGCAAAGTTTAAATTTCTCGTCCGGGAAGAGCGGGGTGAGATGTTCGAACGGTACACGGTCGCGTACAAAAGCCGGGTCACGTCCGTTAATCTTGGATACTTTTACCAGCGGGAAATATTTCTCTCCTTCCTTGGGTGGACGGATAACACCTTCCACTACATCACCGGTCTTCAGACCGAACAGCTTGATTTGTGATTGTGAAACGTAAATATCATCGGGAGAAGAAAGGTAGTTATAATCGGATGAGCGCAGGAATCCATAACCGTCCTGCATGATTTCCAATACGCCGGTTCCTGTGAGTATATCGTCGAATTCGTACGCCTTTTCACGTTCTATTGCCGGCTTGCGTTCGGGAGCAACATAATTCTCGTTGTTGTTCTGTTGTTGTGCAGGACGTTGCTGCTGTTGTGCAGGACGCTGGTTGTTATTGTTACGATTGTTGTTGTATGGCGTATTGTTATCGCGGAGGCGAAGACGGGAGCGTTGTTGCGGTTGCTCTGTTGCAGGAACGGGAGTTTCTGCTTTGGTGGCTTCGAATTTGCCGATGAGCTCTGACGGCAGTTCTATTTTTTCGGTTGGCAAATCCTCGATGGGGATAAAGTCATCCTCTGCTTCCGGCAAGACAGGACTTTCATCCGGTGTAGGCTGGGGGGCTGCAACAAGTTTCTTGGGTTCTGCTTTTTTCGGCTCTGTAGTTTCTACTTTAGTTTCTGTCGGAACGGTTTTAGGTGTTTCCGCTGCGGGAGCCGCTTCTTGTTTTACTTTGCGAGGACGTCCCGGTTTGCGTTTGGGAACTTCAGTCTCTGCTGCGGGAGTTGCGGCTACGGTCGGCTCTTTAGCCGCCTCTGCTGCTTGTACGGAAGCTTGTACGGCAGGTGCTTCTTCGGTTTTCCCTTTTGTGAGTTCACCGTTCTTGTTGGCTGTGAATACCTTGTCCGCTGCTTCTTTCTTGACCGTTACGCGAGAACGTTTTTGCTTGTCCCCTTTACGTTCTTCTTTTAATTTGTCGGCTGCTACTTTCTTGGTTGCTCCAGCAATGGCTTGTTCGTCAAGTATCTTGTAAACGAGTTCTTCTTTTTTGAGAGAGTCTGTTTTTTTGATACCCAATTCTTGGGCAATAGCTTGCAGTTCCGACAAATTTTTGTCGTTTAATTGAATGATATTATACATATAGTATATGTGTGAATGGTTTTTACTTATATCGGTAAGTCTACCTTTTGTAAATTATGATTTAATAGGGATATTTGTTATTGAACCGGAAATCTGACTAACAATCCTCACCTCAGCAAGGAGTTGCAGAATGTTTCAACGGCACAAAGGTAATAATAATTTTTGGTTTCATAAATAAATCGTCTTTTTTTTAATTTTAAAAGTCTATCTTTGTTTCATTATTATATAAGAAACAGATTTATGAATATATATGCAGTTCGTTTGATTACTTTTTCGCCTACCCATACCTCTAAACAAGTGGGCGAGGCGATTGTTCGCGGTACGGGCATTTCCGATGTTGCCCGGACAGACCTTACTTTCCACCCGGTCGGCAAATTGGAAATTCCTGAAAACACCTTGACGGTGATAACCGTCCCCGTCTATGGCGGGAAGGTGGCACCTCTGGCATTGGAGCGGATGAAAGACGTTCATGCTTCCGGTGCTCCGGCGGTGCTGGTTGCTGTGTATGGTAACCGTGCCTATGAAAAAGCATTGGTGGAGTTGGACGCATTTGCATCGGACAGAGGGTTTAAAGTGATTGCCGGTGCTACGTTTGTAGGCGAGCATTCGTACAGTACGCAGCAAAATCCCATAGCTGCAGGGCGGCCGGATGCAGATGACTTGCAGTTTGCAGAAACTTTCGGCGCTAAGATACGGACTAAAATCGAAGCGGCAGCCGACATGGATAAGCTCTATGCTGTTGACGTCAACCGTATTCAACGTCCCCGTCAGGCGTTTTTTCCATTATTCCGTTTCTTGCGGAAGGTGGTGAAACTACGCAAAAGCGGAGTTCCTATGCCGCGCATTCCGGCTGTCGACACAGAACTTTGCAACCATTGCGGATACTGCGTGAAGCATTGTCCGGCAGGCGCCATCGCGAAGGGCGATGAATGTAGTACCGATGTGGAAAAGTGTATTCGCTGCTGTGCTTGTGTAAAAGGGTGTCCGCAAAAGGCCCGTGCTTTTGATACACCGTTTGCCGCCTTGCTTGCCGATTGCTTTAAGAAGCAGAAGGAAAATAGGATTATCTTGTAAGTAGATTCTGGCATATCTGCCTTCGGGCATAAATTGAGTTCAAAGAGTATTTTCAGCTTCTTTTGAAGCTCTATTCGGTTTGTTTTTATAAGAAGCATAACGGGGTATGTGACGAATAAAAATAGAAAAATATCTTCAAACAAGGAGTGCTGAAGAAGATTTAAGCAGGTTCTTAAGGAGAAGGATTCTTGTCGGAGAGGAGAGATGTTCTCTTCAGGTAAGAAGCCGGTAAATGTAGGAGAAGAACTTTATCTCCGGCCTGAAGATGGGTGTCTTTTGGCTGGAGAGATCCGTTTTTAGGTTAAAGTTCTGTATCTCTAACCTAAAGATGAAATGGATAATGGGGTACTCTTCGGATGCAGAGTTATACCGCTTGGGGCTCAGGGTGTGACAGGACTGTCCCCGGCGGGAAGAAGCCGGACTGTGAGTACCCGTTTTGTAGAAGCACCGATGCGGAAACGGTTGTCCGTTCTTTCACCTATCAGCCAGATAATCTCTTCGCCGCAACATAATACCCATTGCTGCTCTTTGCGTAAAAGGGAGAACTTCCGGTCGGTCATATAGTCGCTTACTTTTTTCCGGCCTTTCATGCCGAATGGAATAAAAGAGTCCCCTTGTCGCCAGGGGCGCAGAAGGAGAGGATGTGTCAGTTTGTCCGCATCAAAGCAGGCAGTGTTCTTGTCGCGGGGAATGACAAAGTCTGGGGTAAAGACATGTTCTTCCATTGCCAGTGCGGGTTGTATGGGGTGTCGGTGTGCTTCAATCAGCAGATATTCGCGGTCTTTCACGATGCACCAATGTTCCGAAGTGAAGATTTTTCCCGGCTGTCCTTCCAGCGAACGGTATATGTCTCTGATTTGGGCAGTGTTAAAGCCGAGCGGGTGTAGGATTTCAAACAGTAATGTTGCGGGGGCCGGTTCCTGCATCAGTCTCTCGATGCAGATGCCCTCTGCTGTCCGCACCCGTTTTATGCCTTCGTCTATCCCTTGTTTATATATGGCGGATGCGCCATCCAGATGCTCGGCGGTGTTGAGAATGCTTTCTTTGACGGATGGGTTGATTTCCTGCATCATGGGCAACAGGTTCAAGCGTATTTTGTTACGAGTGTATTCATCCTGCAGATTGGTGCTGTCCGTTACGTAATCCTGCCCTATGCGGTTCAGATAACTGATGATTTCTTTGCGTTCCAGGCAAAGCAACGGACGTACGATGTGCCCGTTTTTGGGGCGTATTCCCCGTAACCCGTTGATGCCCGTACCACGTATCAGGTTCAGCAGGAGGGTTTCCACGCTGTCGTCCTGGTGATGGGCCACGGCAATGGCGTCGGCATTGATTTTCTGCCGTATTTCCTCAAACCATCCGTAACGTAGTTCGCGTGCGGCCATTTCAATGGAGATGTGCCGTTCTTCGGCAGTGAGCGCGGTGTCGAAGTGGACGGTGTGTAGCGGTACTTGTTGTTTTACGCACAGTTGGCGGACAAATGCCTCATCTCTGTCGGATTCTGCACCTCGCAGGTGAAAATTACAGTGCGCAGCTTCGCAGTCGTAGCCCGACGCTTGCAACAGTCGTAATAAAGCGACGGAATCCGCACCGCCGCTTAGGGCGACAAGTACCTTGTCTGTCGGTTGCAAAAGCTGTTTCCGGTTGATATATTGTGCTACTTTTTCCTTTTCCATAGCGGCAAATATACATGTTTCTTCCCGGATTTTGTTACTTCCGTGCCGAAAGGTTGCTTTGGCAGACCGTTGTCAGCTTGCTTACAATGCAGAATCGGCTCTCTTTGATACCTCTTATTTAAAAACATTCTAAATTATTTGCGCTATACGGACTTATCCTTTATCTTTGCGGCAAAAATAAAAAAGGCAGAAGACTATGCGTTTGTCCGAATTGAAAACCGGTGAGAAGGGAGTAATCGTTAAAGTGCTGGGACACGGAGGTTTCCGTAAGCGAATCGTGGAAATGGGATTTATCAAAGGGAAAACCGTTGAGGTGTTGCTGAACGCCCCTCTGAAAGACCCCATCAAGTATAAGGTGATGGGATATGAAATCTCTTTACGGCGTCAGGAAGCTGAGATGATTGAGATTGTCGGTGAAAAGGAAATGTGTCGGGAGTCCGTGCAGCTCGACTATCACGAGGGATGGAGCGAAGATATGCGTTTGGACGAAGAGGAACTGAAACGTATCGCTTTAGGAAAACGCCGCACCATCAATGTTGCTTTGGTGGGTAATCCCAATTGCGGCAAGACATCCCTTTTCAACATCGCCTCGGGTTCGCACGAGCATGTGGGTAATTACAGCGGTGTCACCGTAGATGCTAAAGAGGGGTATTTTGACTTTCAGGGGTATCATTTCCGCATCGTCGACTTGCCTGGCACTTATTCGCTTTCTGCCTATTCTCCCGAAGAGATTTATGTGCGCCATCACATCATCAACGAAACTCCGGATATCATTATTAATGTGGTGGACTCTTCCAATCTGGAACGGAACCTGTATCTCACCACCCAGTTGATTGACATGAACGTGCGCATGGTTATCGCGCTTAACATGTACGACGAACTGGAAGCAAGCGGGAACACGTTGGATTACGTAAAACTCGGTCAGTTGTTTGGCGTGCCGATGCTGCCTACCATCAGTCGCACCGGAAAAGGCATAGAACAGCTTTTCCATATTATCATCGGCATTTACGAGGGTGGTGATTTTCTGGATAAAAAAGGTAAGATACGTGCCGAAATCCTGAATGATTTGCGCAACTGGCACAAGGAGTATGTACCCGACCATGACTTCGGCACTCATAAGGAGGAGAAGGAGCATCCGGCAGGCTTTTACCGCCACATCCATATTAATCACGGGCCGGAATTGGAGCGGAGCATTGAAGAGGTGAAACGCATAATCAGTGTCAACGAGAATATACGGTATAAATACTCCACGCGCTTTCTTGCTATTAAGTTGCTGGAGAATGACGAGGATTTGGAGAAGACCGTACAGGAGTTTCCCAATGGGAAGGATATTATTGAAGTCCGTAACCGCGAAGTGCAACGCCTGCGCAATGCAATAAACGAAGATAGCGAGCAGGCCATAACAGATGCCAAATACGGTTTTATCGCCGGCGCGCTTCGCGAAACCTATGTGGACAAGCAAGAGGATACGACACGTACAACGCGTGTGATAGATTCCATTGTGACGCATCGCGTATGGGGGTATCCCATCTTTTTTCTGTTCCTGTATCTGATGTTTGAAGGAACATTCATCTTGGGAGATTATCCCATGCAGGGCATTGAATGGCTGGTAGGTGCGTTGGGTAGTCTGGTGCGTGACAATATGTCTGAAGGGCCGCTGAAGGATTTGTTGGTGGACGGCATTATCGGCGGTGTAGGCGGGGTGATTGTCTTTTTGCCCAATATCTTGATTCTATATTTCTTCATATCTTTGATGGAGGATTCCGGATATATGGCGCGTGCCGCCTTTATCATGGATAAGATAATGCATAAGATGGGACTGCACGGCAAGTCTTTTATCCCTCTGATTATGGGATTCGGTTGCAATGTACCGGCTATTATGGCCTCGCGTACTATTGAAAACCGGAAGAGCCGACTGGTGACCATGCTTATCAATCCGCTGATGTCGTGCAGTGCACGTTTGCCTATTTATTTGCTGTTGGTGGGGGCGTTTTTCCCGAACAATGCCAGTTTGGTATTGCTGATAATCTATGCTATCGGCATTTTACTGGCTGTGGTTATGGCACGGCTTTTCTGTCGCTTTCTGGTAAAGGGAGATGACACGCCGTTTGTTATGGAACTTCCCCCTTACCGCATACCGACGTCGAAGTCCATTTTTCGCCATACTTGGGAGAAAGGCGCGCAATATCTGCGCAAAATGGGAGGTATCATCATGGTGGCTTCCATTGTGATATGGGCGTTGGGGTATTATCCGGACCACGATGCATATCAGGATGTGGCCGAGCAGCAGGAAAACTCGTATATCGGCAGAATAGGCAAGGCTGTTGAACCGGTGATAGAGCCGTTAGGCTTTGATTGGAAACTGGGTGTCGGTATCCTTTCCGGTGTAGGGGCCAAGGAACTGGTGGTAAGTACGCTGGGAGTTCTGTATGCAGATGATGCCGAAGCCGATGCGGTGAGCTTGGGCGAACGGATTCCGATTACTCCGTTGGTGGCTTTTGGCTATATGGTGTTTGTATTGATATATTTCCCGTGCATCGCCACCTTAGCGGCCATTAAAGGAGAATCGGGCAGTTGGAAATGGGCTTTGTTTGCAGCGGTGTACACTACTGTCCTTGCATGGGTGGTGTCCTTTGCAATTTATCAGATAGGGGGGCTGTTTGGATGAGTAATTGGCAAAATTGGGCGGTAGCTCTCATTTTATTGTTGTGTATCGTCCGTATCGGACAGCGTGTTTATGCTTTTTTCATGAAAGTAAAAGAAAAACGTAATCCTTGCGAGAATTGTGCAACAGGCTGTGAATTAAAGCAATTGTACGAAAAGAAACGTTTGGAATGCAGTGACGGTAAAAAAGAAATAAAGAAAAAATGCTGTTGATAGTTGGTAGTTTCAAAAAAATGACTACCTTTGCAACCGCAAACGAGAAAGATTGGTTCCTTGGATGAGTGGCTTAGTCAGCGGTCTGCAAAACCGTGTACGGCGGTTCGAATCCGCCAGGAACCTCAATAATCCCTCTCAGATTATTTCTGAGAGGGATTTTCTTTTGGGCACGCTCGGAACGAGCATTGTCTAACGGGTGGAAGCGGAGCAACGTAAAAATCTAGAACATCGGTAACTGATAAATGAATCCCACCGATACTCTATTTGTGGAATAGTTCTCTTGTCCGAGTGCTTTGGCACGGGCGGTGAAGTCATAGGAGCGTCCTACGTATGTAAGGAAGAAATGCAAGTTGGTATCCATAGGATAGAACTCCACACCGGCAAAATAACCCCATGCGGTGCGGTATTTGCCTTTTTCCAAATCTCCCTGCTGTTTGGTGAGAGATGCTGTTTCATACATTCCTTTTACGAAAGCGTTCCATTTAGGCAGGAAACGGTAATTCAACTTGGTTACCATTGAAAAATATCCGGCATCGAAAGCATTGTGTCCTTCCATACTGCCCGTTATCCCTGTCATGATACCCTTGCGGTCGATACCTTCTTTGGAGTACATGAAGTCGAGGAACATGTTGAACTTATTCAAGTTCAATTCATTACCAAATGCAAAATAATAAAGATTCTTGTCCTTTGCTTCATTCATGATAGAGGCGGACCAGCGTGTCTTGAATATGTCATTGAAATTACCGTTCCAGTTCAGGGTGTATACGAGCGGCAGCTTGCCCGATTCTATGGCAGGCTGTTCGCCGTCTTCGGTTTCAACTCCATACGTCTTGTTGAAAGAGCCGTTGCGGCTGTCCAGTATTTGCAGGTTCAACTGTTGGTGGGCATTGATGTCATATCCGATGTTCAAACCGGTCATGAAGTTACTCATGTTCTCAATCATATCGCTGTATTCATATATCTCGATAGGATTCAGGTCGAACTCGATACCGCCGTATGCGGTGCATTGCTTACCGGCAAAAATAGAAAATCCTTTTCCCAGTTTCACACCTATCCCTACAATGTCAATGGAAGTAGGAAGGTTGTCTATGTTGCCGCTACTGTCGTTCGAGCGGTTCAGCCGTTGCCTGTATCGGTACGAAAGCCAGTTGTTGATATTTCCTTTGGCTTCAATGCGGAGTTGTCTCATTTTGAAAGCTCCCTCTTCGAAGCCGTCGCGGAAGTTTGCATCGAAGCTGCCCTGCATATTGAGGAATAAGTTGAACTTATCTTGCTTTTTCTTTACATTGGTGAGTTCTTCAAACAGGGTCTTGTTTTCGAGGAACTTCTCGTTCTTCTCCGTGCTTTGGGCGTACATGATTTGTGTACAGCCCGCAGTCAGAAGTATAAATGTGAGTTTCTTTATCATTTCTATCTGTTTTTAATATTCGTTGAAATATTCCTGAATCTGTTTCCAGTCGGTGGTTTTGGTCAGTGCAAGCATCAGCAGGACACGTGCTTTCTGGGGATTCAGTTCCTGTGATGCGACAAACTGATACTGTGCGTCGTCTACTTCTGCATCGAGCGAAGTGGGACCCGTCGGCACTCTTGACGAACGGACTACGAGAATACCTTTCTTGCGGGCTTCCGTTAATACGGGGAATATATTCTTGTGAATGTTTCCATTGCCTACTCCTGCATGGATGATACCCTTATAGCCATTGCTCAGCATCGGAGTCACCATGTCAGCCTCGATGTTTGAATAGCTGTAGACAATTCCCACTTTGGGGAGTGAGTTCAGATTGGTAACATCAAATACCGAGTGGGTGGTGTGTTTCTTTACAGACGACATATTATACGTGACCTTGCCGTTCAGTACATAACCGAGTGCACCCGCGTTGGGAGCTTGGAAGGTCTGCACGTCAACAGTGTTCATCTTCAATACGCTTGCAGCACCAAGCACGCTTCCGTTCATTGCCACTAAAACGCCTTTCCCTTTGGACTCTTTTGCTCCGGCTACAACGACGGCATTGTATAAGTTAAGAGGTCCGTCGGCGCTGATAGCGGTAGAGGGGCGCATTGCTCCGACCAGGACTACCGGTTTGTCGCTCTTGACCGTCAGGTTGAGGAAATAGGCCGTTTCTTCCATCGTATCGGTTCCGTGGGTAATTACGATGCCGTCGATGTCAGAGCGTTTCAGAAGCTGGTTGATTTTCTTTGCAAGAGTCAGCCATACATCATCGTTCATGTCTTGTGAACCTATCTTGACAATTTGTTCGCCGGTTACGTTAGCTATGTTTTTAAGTTCGGGTACGGCATCGAGCAGCGTACCGATGGCTACTTGTCCGGCAGTATAGTTGGTGGCGGTTGCAGATGTTCCGGTTCCGGCAATGGTTCCGCCGGTGGCAAGGATATGGATGTTAGGCTTCTGCTGAGCGAAAGCCATTGTGACGGAAAGCAGTAGCATAACGGCTACCATGCTGAGTTTTTCTAATCTTTTCATAACTTAATTTGTTTGAATTAAAAAATAGGTTAAAGGTAAATATGCTTAGAAAAATTGTATGAATAATAATCCCAAGGCTATGGCAACTGCCGTAGAGACGATACCCGGCATCATAAAAGAGTGGTTGAGTATATATTTACCGATTCGGGTGGTTCCTGTACGGTCAAAGTTGATGGCTGCAACTACGGTAGGGTAGTTCGGGATGAAGAAATACCCGTTTACGGCAGGAAACATGGCTATCAGCATATATGGCGATATGCCCAAAGCAATGCCCAGCGGTACTAAAGCACGTACTGTGGCTGCCTGACTGTACAGCAGGATAGACATGACGAACAAAGCGATGCCGAACAGCCAGGGCATCTGGCGTACGATACCTTCGATAGAGGCGGTGAGTTGCGCCATATTTCCATTCAGGAACGTATCGCCCATCCAGGCAATGCCGAAGATGGCGATTACAGCCTGCATTCCAGCCGGGAAGACAGAGCCTTGTGTTGCTTTTATTCCGTCTGTCTTAGTTACCAGCAAAATGAGGGCGGCAGCCGAAAGCATGATGATTTCGATAATGGCGGACATCCCTAAGGAAACTGTTTTTCCGTCAATCAGGAAAGAAGGACGCATCCCTTCGAATGAGCCGAAAAGAACGATGAATGCCGTGGCAAGGATAAATATGAGTACCGAAATCATAGCATGGCGTTTGTTTGTTACATCGTCGATTTTCACTTTCTTACCGTCGAAGTAGCCTTCTGCCATACGTTTTTGATATTCCGGGTCGTCAATCAGTTCTTTTCCCACGCGCATGGAGCACAATGCGCCTACCAGTACGCCGAGAATTGTTGCCGGAATCGTTATTTTAAGTATGTCGAATAAAGTGATGTCGAATCCGGCAAGCAGACCGAGCAGTGCAACCGTAGCCGCCGAAATGGGACTTGCCGTGATGGCCTGCTGTGAAGCGATGACAGCGATACCCAGCGGACGCTCAGGTCTGATTTTGGTTTCGGTTGCAACTTCGGCAATGACGGGAAGAACCGAGTATGCCACGTGTCCTGTACCGGCTACGAAAGTAAACAGGTAGGTGACGATGGGGCTGAGGATAGTAACCTGAGACGGGTTCTTGCGCAGCAGTTTTTCTGCTAACTTTACCATGTAATCAAGTCCGCCGGCCGCCTGCATGCAGGAAGCTGCGGAAATAACGGCGGCTATCATCAACATTACGTCTATCGGTGGTGCAGTGGGTTGTAAGCCAAATACAAAAGTCAGTATGCCCAAACCTACGCCGCCCATTACTCCGAGACCTATGCCGCCTAAGCGTGCACCTATGATAATAGCGGTCAGTACAAATAATAATTGTAAAACCATATACTTATTATTTAAAAAATTAGATAAGGTTGTTATGTTCTCTACTATTGGCTAATTTCTAAAATAATCCCTTATATAACAATAATAGGGGGTGAATTTGTTGTATTTATTATTTTATATTTTCTAAATTAAGCATATATTAACTATTTGGTAATTTGGAGTGGTAATCCTGTGTGTTCTTACATTTTGTCATATTATATATAGTAATATGTGTATAAAAAGGCTTGTATTAAATGTTGTTAACCTAATAATAAGTATTATTGTTTACAAAACAATTTATGTTATCTTTGGTTATTCTTTGATGACCGCTTATTGAAATAGTTAATAAACATATATTATGAAAGAAGAACTATCTACAAAAACTCGCACAGAAAGCGATTTAATCGGCAGCCGTGAAATACCGGAAAGCGCCATGTATGGAGTACAGACTCTCAGAGGTATCGAGAATTTCCGTATCAGTAAATTTCATCTGAACGAATATCCTTTGTTTATCAACGCTCTTGCCATTACCAAAATGGGAGCAGCCATTGCCAATTCCGAACTTGGTCTGCTTACCGGGCAGCAAACGGATGCTATCCTTAAAGCCTGTAAGGAGATACTCGAAGGCAAGCACCACGAGCAGTTCCCGGTAGACATGATTCAGGGGGGAGCAGGCACCACTACCAATATGAATGCCAATGAGGTAATAGCTAATCGCGCGCTTGAAATCATGGGACATAAACGCGGCGAATACCAATACTGCTCACCGAACGATCATGTCAATCGTTCACAGTCCACCAATGACGCTTATCCTACTGCCATACATATAGGAATGTATTATACTCACCTTAAACTTGTGAAACATTTTGAGGAGTTGATCGATGCGTTCCAACGCAAAGCCGAAGCGTTTAAACATATCATTAAAATGGGACGTACGCAATTGGAAGATGCTGTGCCTATGACTCTCGGACAGACATTCAACGGATTTGCCAGCATTTTGCGCAATGAGATAAAGAACCTGAACTTTGCGGCGGAGGAATTCCTTACGGTCAATATGGGAGCTACCGCCATCGGCACGGGTATTGCGGCAGAACCGGAATATGCGGAGAAATGCGTGAAGGCTTTGTCGAAGCTTACCGGATGGGACGTGAAACTGTCCGGTGACTTAGTGGGAGCTACTTCGGATACTTCTTGCCTTGTAGGCTACTCCTCGGCTATGAGAAGAGTTGCGGTGAAGATGAACAAGATATGCAATGACCTTCGTCTGCTTGCATCCGGTCCGCGTTGCGGATTGGGAGAAATCAATCTGCCCGCCATGCAGCCCGGCTCTTCCATTATGCCGGGAAAGGTGAATCCTGTCATTCCCGAAGTGATGAATCAGGTAGCCTACAAAGTGATAGGAAACGACCTTTGTGTGGCAATGAGCGGTGAAGCCGCCCAAATGGAACTGAACGCAATGGAGCCCGTAATGGCGCAGTGCTGTTTCGAGTCTGCCGATTTATTGATGAACGGGTTCGATACTTTGCGCACTTTATGTATCGACGGTATCACGGCAAATGAGGATAAATGCCGCAGAGATGTGCACAACAGTATCGGAGTAGTGACCGCACTGAATCCGGTAATCGGCTACAAGCATTCTACAAAAATAGCCAAAGAAGCGTTGGAAACAGGAAAGGGAGTTTATGAGCTTGTCCTTGAACATGATATCCTTTCCAAAGAAGACCTAGACACTATCCTCGAACCGGAAAATATGATAAAACCGGTGAAACTGGATATTCATCCGAACCATTGATTGATGTGATAGTAAGTGGAATTTGATTCAATAGGTAAGTCGCCGGGCAGATGTCATATCTGTGCCGGCGACTTTCATTATTTCTTACTTTTTCCCCTCTCGGGAATAATTGCTAACTTATGTTTGCCCCCGATTCCGGCGAGGTAATCAACACGGTTGCTGTCTCCATGAAGACAGGGCAGGATTATACTTTTCTGCGGGATTTCATCTTTACTCACCCCAGTATGAGTGAAGCATTAAATGATTTGTTCTCATAATAGCAAGAGGCTATCTAAAAGTCGGTAGTAACTCCATTCTCCTCCTTCGGGAAGGAGGAGTCCCCGTAGGGGGAGGTGGTAGGTGA
>OGGA01000940.1_pt1 | contig 17485 bp, 10 predicted proteins | sample 1571041 | NCBI WGS metagenome assembly OGGA01 (sample SAMEA2582057, study PRJEB24529) | metagenome | biome: Human gut stool | place: China | collected 2011 | reverse complement strand
ACGTGCAACGAGTTTTTAGTTATTTATATTGGGAGTTTTGACACGCCCTCCACGCATCCTGCTATAACCACGCTCTTGCTATAACCATGCTCTTACTATAACCACGCATCCTCCTAAGTTACATAATAACGCAAAACGCGCGCAACTGAATGGTTGCGCGCGTTTTGCGTTATTTGTTAGTTGTAAGTATGAATTAGCTCCAATCCTAAATCAAAATAGAATCAGAAAAGCTAATCATAACTCTCAACTCTCAATTCTGAACTCTCAACTATCTACTGCTTAGTCGCAGATCAAGTTCTCGCCAGTCATCTCCTCTGGCTTCTTCAGACCCATGATGTGGAGGATAGAAGGAGCCACGTCAGCGAGGCGTCCGTCCTTAACGGTAGCCGAGTTGTTGTTGGTTACGTAGATGAACGGAACCGGGTTGAGCGAGTGAGCGGTGTTCGGTGTCTCGTCCTCGTTGATAGCGTTGTCAGCGTTGCCGTGGTCAGCGATGATGATAACCTCGTAGTCGTTAGCCTTAGCAGTCTCTACTACGTCCTTAACGCAGTTGTCGATAGCGTGTACAGCCTTAGCGATAGCGTTGTAGATACCGGTGTGGCCAACCATGTCGCCGTTAGCGAAGTTTACTACGATGAAGTCGTACTCCTGAGTGTTGATAGCACCAACCAGCTTGTCCTTCACCTCGTATGCGCTCATCTCCGGCTTCAGGTCGTATGTAGCAACCTTCGGCGACGGAACAAGGATGCGGTCCTCGCCCTCGTACGGAGTCTCGCGGCCACCGTTGAAGAAGAATGTTACGTGAGCGTACTTCTCTGTCTCAGCAGTGTGCAGCTGACGCTTGCCCTGAGCAGAGAGATACTCGCCGAGAGTGTTTGCTACGTTCTCCTTCGGGAAGAGAATGTTAACGCCGGTGAACGATGCGTCGTACGGAGTCATGCAGAAGTACTGCAGACCCTTGATAGTGTGCATACCAGCCTCCTCGTGCTCCTTCTGTGTGAGCACCTCTGTGAGCTCCTTAGCACGGTCGTTGCGGTAGTTGATGAAGATTACAACGTCGCCTTCCTCGATCTTGCCGTTAACGGTAGAGTTGTTGATAGGAAGAACGAACTCGTCGGTTACGCCCTCGTCGTAGCTCTCCTGCATTGCCTTCACCATGTCGTCAGACTGCTTGCCCTTGCCCTCAACGAGCAGGTCGTAAGCTTCCTTGACGCGCTCCCAACGCTTGTCGCGGTCCATTGCGTAGAAGCGGCCTACGATGCTTGCGATGTGCGCACCGTTCTTGTCGCAGCACTCCTGAACCTGCTCGATGAAGCCCTTGCCCGACTTCGGGTCGGTGTCGCGGCCGTCCATGAAGCAGTGTACGTATACGTCGTTCAAGCCGTACTCCTTACCAATCTCGATGAACTTGAAGAGGTGGTCGAGCGAAGAGTGTACGCCGCCGGTAGAGGTGAGGCCCATGAGGTGGAGCTTCTTGCCGTTCTCCTTAGCGTAGCTGTAAGCCTTAACGATCTCCTTGTTCTGAAGGATAGAGCCGTCCTTGCAAGCGCGGTTAATCTTAACGAGGTCCTGGTAAACGATACGGCCAGCGCCGATATTCAAGTGGCCAACCTCAGAGTTACCCATCTGACCCTCCGGCAGACCTACGTCTTCGCCGCATGCGAGGAGCTGTGAGTGTGCGCTCACTGCTGTAAGGTAGTCGAGATACGGAGTCGGTGTGTTGTAGATAACGTCACCTTTGCCATGTTTGCCGATGCCCCATCCGTCGAGGATCATCAATAAAGCTTTCTTTGCCATAATTCTTTGTATGTTATTATGTTAAAATAATGTTTCCTATTTACGTGCAAAGTTACAACAAATAATCCATAAATTATCCACTCTTGATGAGGTATTCTTATGTTTTTTCGTTACTTTTGCATTGGTTTAAACTTTATTACTGACTAACGGTATAATACTTGAATATGATAAATAACCTATTGTTGTCGGCTGCTATCGTTCTTAGCGGTGCGACTACTGTTGAAGCCGCTCAGAAGAAGTCGGCGAAAGTGGAGAAACAGTTGGCTGCGCAGTGTGATGCCGGCTTGCGTTCCATCACCGAGGATGCGGCTCGTGCGCATGTGTATTTCCTCGCCGACGACCTCTTGGAGGGCCGTCGTGCAGGCGAGCGTGGCTCGCGCATCGCCAAGCAGTACATCATCTCGCAGATGCGCCAAGCAGGTTTGAAGCCTCTCTTCGAGTCGTATGAGCAGCCTTTTGAGGCTTGCGCTGTGCAGAAGCTGAAGCGTGGCGTGCGCTACTTCGTTGAGGCTGACTCAATAGCCGAGATAAAGAAGCAGGTGCACCGCACGATGCACCTTAGCAATGTGCTCGCGTTGCTGCCGGGTAAGAAGACCGATGAGATGGTTGTTGTGGGGGCGCATCTCGACCATGAGGGCGTGTACAGCGACCTCGAAGGCGACAAGATATACAACGGAGCCGACGACAATGCGTCGGGCGTGGCTGCCGTGCTGCAGATTATGAAGGCTTTCGTGGCGAGTGGCGCAACGCCGGAGCGCACTATCGTGTTCGCATTCTGGGACGGCGAGGAGTTCGGACTGCTCGGTTCGCGCTACTTCACCGACAACTATAAGGACATGCAGAAGGTGAAGGGCTACCTCAACTTCGACATGGTGGGCAGCGGTACGGACAGTCGCTATCTCATGTATTTCTTCACGGCTGCGCATCCGAAGTTTGGCGAGTGGCTTAAGGCGGACATGGCGAAGCACAACTTCTGCTTCGACCCCGACTATCGTGCTTGGGAAAACCCCGTTGGTGGCAGCGACCAGCAGTCGTTCCACTTGAAGGGTGTGCCTATCGTGTGGTATCACACCGGCGGTCAGCCCAACTACAACTTCCCGTCGGATGAGGCTGACACGGTGAACTATCCGAAGCTGACGGACATCACCCGTGCGTCGTACCTCACCACGTGGCACTTGGCGAACGAAGCGGAATATTAATAAAAAGCGTGATGGAGCACTGCAAACAGTGCTCCATCACGCTTTTTATTAGTTGAGAGTTAATATAGCAGCATGAGTCCTGCGAACGCAGCCCAGCTTATCATCTTCATCGGGTTTATCTTCACGAACTTCGTGCCTACGAATGTTGCCACGAAGATGGCGATGCTCACCCAGAAGTTCCACGGGTTGATAGTTGGCGACGAGAAGTTCTCGGGGGTCATAAGCAGAAGGGCTGCTGCAGCGATGAGTCCTACCACGGCAGGGCGCAGACCCGACATGATGTTCTGCACCGTCGGTGTGTTCATGTACTTCATAAATACACGGCAGATGAGAATCATCAGTATGAACGACGGCAGCACGAGGGCGAACGTCGCTGTTGCGCTACCCAAGATGGATGCCCATTCGCCCATGCCGGCTTTGTGTATGGCGGTGTATCCGCAGTATGTGGCTGCGTTGATGCTTATCGGACCTGGTGTCATCTGGCTTATAGCCACGATGTTTGTGAACTCGGGTGCTGTGAGCCACGCATGGTTGTACACCGTCTGGTTCTGTATCAGCGACAACATGCCGTAGCCGCCACCGAATCCGAAGAGTCCGATTTGGAAGAACGTAAGAAATAGCTGGAGGTATATCATTGTTGAATTGTTGAATTGTTGAATTTTGAGTTTTGAATTCACCATTGAATAACTCAATATTTACTATTCTGTTGGTTTGATTAGGATGCCGTACAGGTAGCCGCACATTCCTGCTACTACGAGCACGTAGATAGGATTTACGCCCAGGAGCCATATCAGCAGTGCGCTGCCTACGGGTATCCAGCAGTTGGTGAGGGCGATGCGTGCCGACTTTGCCAGTGTGAACACGGGGGCGGCAATCAGAGCCACCACCGCAGGGCGTATGCCGTTGAATGCCGATGCAACTACCGCGTTGTCCTGGAACTGGTGGAAGAACATTGCGATGAGCAGGATGATGAGGAACGAGGGGAGTGTGACACCGAGCGTAGCGCAGATGGCACCGGCGAGCTTGCGCATACGATAGCCGATGAACACACTCATGTTCACTGCCAATGCGCCCGGGCACGATTGCGCCACGGCGATAAGGTCAAGAAACTCCTCGCGCGTCATCCATTTGTGCCTGTTCACCACTTCTGCCTCTATCTGTGGTATCATTGCGTAGCCACCGCCGAGCGTGAAGATGCCTATCTTGAAGAACACGCGGAACGCTGCTAAGTAAAAGTTCTGCATACTGTTTTGCTATGAAATCGCCTTTATTGTTAGTTCTGTGAAGTGTATTTCGGGCGTTATGCCCGAAGCGTGCACTTCTGTCGTCTGCAAAGGTACATTATTTAAAGCAAACTCCCACAGAATTTCGCTAATTCTGTGGGAGTTTTTTATGTTTCGCGGTTGCGAAACGTTGTTAAGTTTGAGAGTTGTCGTTACTGTTTCTCAATCCACTGGCGTGCGTTTACGAATGCCTCAATCCACGGAGTCACGTCGTCCTGACGGCGGTCAGCCGGGTACCAAGCGTTCTGCCATGGGAAGATGGCACGCTCCAAGTGCGGCATCATTGCCAAGTGGCGTCCGTCAGCCGAGCAGATACCAGCCACGTTGTAGTCTGATCCGTTCGGGTTGCCCGGATACTCGGCGTAGTTGTAGCGAGCCACAACGTTGTACTTGTCCTCTGACTCTGGCAGCGAGAACTTGCCCTCGCCGTGAGCCACCCAGATGCCGAGTTTGTCGCCGCTGAGCGATGAGAACATCACGCTCTTGTTCTGCGGAATCTCTACACCGAGGAAGTTGCTCTCGAACTTGTGCGAGTCGTTGTGTAGCATACGTGTGCGCTTCTCGTGGTCGGGGTTGATGAGGTTCAGTTCTACCATGAGCTGGCAGCCGTTGCAGATACCGAGCGAGAGAGTGTCCTTGCGAGCATAGAACTTGTCGAGCGCCTCCTTAGCCTTCGGGTTGTAGAGGAATGCGCCTGCCCAGCCCTTAGCCGAACCGAGAACGTCCGAGTTGGAGAAACCACCGCAGAAGACGATCATGTTCACGTCCTCAAGTGTCTCGCGACCGGTGATAAGGTCGGTCATCATCACGTCCTTCACGTCGAAGCCTGCGAGGTAGAGCGAGTAAGCCATCTCGCGCTCGCCGTTCGTACCCTTCTCGCGGATGATTGCAGCCTTGATGCCCGACGCTGTGCGGCGGTCAGCCGAGATGCCGTAGCTCTCGAGCGAGCCCTTGAACGACGGGTGGAACTGCATTTCAACCGGCTGCTTCTTGTAGTTGTCGCGGCGCTTTGCAGCACAACCGTTGAAGCTCTGGTCGCGGTCGAGCAGGTACGATGTCTTGTACCATGTGTCGCGCAGTGCGTCGATGTCGAATGTATGTGTGTACTCGTCCTTCTTGATAACGATGGTGCGTTCTGTCGGAGTGGGGTAACCGATCTTTGCGTAGCCGATACCGTTCTCCTCCATATACTCCTTGAACTCCTCCTTGTACTTGTCCGAAACCTGAACAACAACGCCCGGGTTCTCGGCAAGCAGCATCTTGATGATGTCGTTGCCGGCAAGGTTGTGGAGGTTGACGTGCATACCGCCTTCAGTGTTGGCGAAGCACATCTCGAGCAATGTGGTGATCAGACCGCCTGCAGAGATGTCGTGACCTGCCATAATCCAGCCCTTCTCTATCATCTCCTGAACTGCGTTGAAGCAGTCGGCGAAGTATTCCGGGTTCTTCACGGTCGGTACGTCGTCGCCCACGAAGCCGAGGCTCTGTGCGAATGCGCTACCGCCGAGACGCTGCTCGTCGAACGAGAAGTCGATATGGTAGAGTGATGAGTTCTTGTCGTTCACAAGTACCGGCGAAACAACCTTGCGGATGTCCGATACCTCGCCGCCTGCGCTCACGATTACTGTACCCGGAGCGATGATCTTCTCGCCGTTCGGGTACTGCTGGGTGAGCGACAGAGAGTCCTTGCCGGTCGGTACGTTCACCTTCAGAGCCAGGCAGAACTCGCTGAGAGCCTTCACTGCGCTGTACAGACGAGCGTCCTCGCCCTTCTGTGAGCGGCACGGCCACATCCAGTTGGCAGAGAGCGAAAGGCTGTTCAGTCCGTCAGCGAGCGGAGCCCAGACGATGTTGGTCAGAGCCTCTGCTACAGAGAGTACAGAACCTGCCTCGGGTGATGCCAGACCAGCTTGCGGAGCGTGTCCTAGAGCCGTAGCGATACCCTTCTTGCCGCGGTAGTCGAGTGCTACAACACCGCAGTCTGAGAGCGGCAGCTGAATCTCGCCCTGACACTGCTGGCGTGCTATCTTACCGGTTACGGAGCGGTCCACTTTGTTTGTCAACCAGTCCTTGCAAGCCACAGCCTCAAGCTGCAGCACGCGGCTTACGTATTTGTCGAGAACGTCGTCCTTGCCGTTCTCCGATGTCTCTTCGTGTGTATATTCTGCGTCGCGGTAGTGGCGCTCTACGGTCTCGTCGCGCATGATGGTCTTCGGTGAGTGACCGAACATCTGAGCCACGTCGAGGTCGAAAGGCTTCACGCCGTCGCCCTGCTTGAATGAGAAGTGAGCGTCGCCAGTTGTCTCGCCTACTACGTACAGCGGAGCACGCTCGCGCTCTGCGATGCGACGTACGTGGTCGATGTGCTTTTCGTCGATGAGCAGACCCATGCGCTCCTGACTCTCGTTGGCGATTATTTCCTTTGCAGACAGTGTCTTGTCACCGATAGGCAGCTTGCTCATATCAATCTCGCCACCGCACTCCTCTACAAGCTCCGAGAGACAGTTGAGGTGACCAGCCGAGCCGTGGTCGTGGATAGAAACCACCGGGTTCACATCCTCCTCGCACAGGGCGCGAACGAGGTTGTATGCACGCTTCTGCATCTCGGGGTTGGCACGCTGCACAGCGTTCAGCTCGATGCCGTTGCTGTAGCGACCTGTGTCAACGGAAGATACCGAACCGCCACCCAAGCCGATGCGATAGTTGTCGCCACCTACAACGACAACCTTGTTGCCCTTCTGCGGCTCCTTCTTCAGACAGTCGCGCTTTGTGCCGTAGCCTACGCCGCCGGCGAGCATGATTACCTTGTCGTAAGCGTACTTCTCTGCGCCTTCCTGATGCTCGAAGGTGAGCACCGAACCGGTGATGAGCGGCTGGCCGAACTTGTTGCCGAAGTCTGACGCACCGTTAGAAGCCTTGATGAGAATCTGCTCCGGTGTCTGGTACAGCCACTTGCGTACGGGCATGATGTCCTCCCAGTCGCGTGTGAGGTTGTCGTCGTCCTTAAGACGCGGATAGGCTGTCATGTACACAGCTGTACCTGCGATAGGCCATGAGCCTACACCGCCACCCATACGGTCGCGAATCTCGCCACCCGTACCGGTAGCTGCACCGTTGAACGGCTCCACGGTAGTCGGGAAGTTGTGTGTCTCAGCCTTCAGCGAGATAACGCTCTCGATGTCCTTCACTTGGAAGTAGTCGGATGTCGACTGGTCGTGCGGTGCGAACTGCTCCACAACCGGACCCTGCGCGAAAGCCACATTATCTTTATATGCAGAGAGAATCTTGTTGGGGTTCTCCTTTGTTGTCTGCTTGATCATAGCGAACAGCGACGACTCCATCTCCTTGCCGTCGATGATGAACGTACCGCCGAAAATCTTGTGGCGGCAGTGCTCAGAGTTGATCTGTGCGAAACCGAAGATTTCAGAGTCTGTCAACGGGCGGCCAAGCTCCTTCTCTATCTTGTGCAGATACTCAATCTCCTCGGCTGAGAGTGCCAGACCCTCCTGCTCGTTGTATTCTTCTATGTTCTCCACGCGCTTGATTGGTTCCGGCTCGTGGTTCACTGTGAAGATGTCTTGGTCGAGACCCTCGTACATGCGCTGCAACATCGGGTCGTGGTCGGCATCTTTCGAGCTTACGGGGAAGTACTCCTCAATACGCGAAATGCCGTGGAGGCTCATATTCTGAGTTATCTCTACGGCATTCGTACTCCATGGAGTAATCATTTCGCGGCGTGGACCCACAAAGAAGCCCTCGACAGTCTCACCCTCGATGAGAGTGGCACCGCCGTAAAGCCAACACAGTTCATTGATCTCGTCTTGTGAGAGCTTGTGATCTGCTGCTGTAGCAATCACGCTCTTGCTTGGAGTCATGAAAAATAGAATCATACTGCTTGTATATTGTTTTGGATGAAAAACATTTTGTTGTCTGCAAAGTTACGACTTTTTAGCAAAATGAGCGCATGTTTGCATGGTTATTTTGATTATTTGATAGATAGATTGTGAATATTCTCGAGTGTGTAGGTAAAGGGCAGAGCATCCGCATCGGTCGACGCAGATGTCCGCATCGGTCGACGCGGATGTCTGCATCGGTCGATGCGGATGGTTTAAGCTCTGAGTGTGAACTCGAATCTAAGTCCTCCCTCCTCGTTATTGTGTGCGCTGATAGTTCCGCCGTGCAACAGTACGGCGTTCTTCACGATGGCGAGCCCGAGTCCGGTGCCACCCATCTTGCGCGAGCGTCCTTTGTCCACGCGGTAGAAGCGTTCGAAGATGCGTGACAGATGCTCCGATGGCACGCCCACGCCGTTGTCGGAGAAGGTGAAGTGCCACTTGCGGTGGTCGTCGAACAGCTCGTCGGAGCTTAGCTCTGCTTCTATGGTTATCGTTGTGCCCATACCGGCGTAGGCGATGGCGTTGTCGGTGAGGTTGCGGAACACGCTGTAGAGCAGACTCGTGCTGCCGCGCACCACGATGTTCGGCTGCAAGCGGTTGCAGAACTTCATCTCCTTTTGCTGCAGCTGCAGTGCCGTCTCCTTCTGTATGTTCGATACGATGTCCGATATGTTCACGTTCTCCTCGCTCATCATCTCCGGTGCGTCGTCCATGCGGTTGAGCGTAGAGATGTCTTGCAGCAGCGAGGTGAGGCGTTGGCTCTGTGCGTAGCTACGCTGCAGAAACTGCTCGCGTGTGGCATCGTTGATGTTCGGGTTCTCGAGGATGGTCTCCAGATAGCCCTGTATGCTTGCCACGGGTGTCTTCAGTTCGTGTGCTATGTTCTGCGTGAGCTGTCGTTTCAGCACGTCCTGCTCGCGGCGTGTAGTCTGCAATCGCTTGTATATCTTGATGATGCGCTCGGCTATCTCGCCCAACTCGTCGTTGGGGAACACGGCGAGGTCTTCCGTTTCGAGCGACTCGTTGTGGTCGGCTCTTGAGGCGAACGTGCGCAGCGTCGTGATGTTGTCGCTCAGTCGGCTGATGAAGCGATAGAGTATGATGGTGAGCAGCAGTATGGCTCCTATGGCGAACCAGATGTAGTGCTGGTCGGCTTGCAGCGAGCGTACGAGGTCGCTCGTGTAGGGCAGGGCGGAGCGTATGATGAGCTGCTGCTTGGGGAAGTAGGTGGCAGAGTAGAAGAAGTCGCCGTGTACGGTCTCGCTATTGCGGTCGACGGTCGAACCTGCACCATGCTTCAGTGCCGCGGCTATCTCCGGTCGTGTGGAGTGGTTGTTGATGTGCGAGTAGTCCTTCAGCTTGCTGTCGTAGAGCACGTCGCCGTTGGCGCGTATCAATGTCACGCGTATATTCTGTATGTAGTGGGTTTCTACATAGCGGTCGAGCGCCTCCTCCGAGAAGTCGGGGAAGAGGCGCAGATATTCCTCCATGCGCGAGTTGTAGTCCTGCAGCTTCAGGTTTAGCGTGTCAATCTTGAACTGTTTCTCGCGCTCCTGTTGGAACACGATGAACGCCACGGCGAACACAAGGAACACCGAGAGGATGCTGAGGTATAGTTTTTTGCCGACAGATATTTTCATAATTAGTAATTTAGGAGGGTATGGCATCCTGCCATACCCACGCAGGTTGTTTGTAGTAAGTAGGAGGGTATGGCATCCTGCCATACCCTCCTATGCGTCAAAGTAATATCCAAATCCGAGACGTGTCACGATGCACTTCGCGAAGCGGCCTATCTTCTTGCGTAGGCGTGTGATGTTCACGTCCACGGTGCGGTCGAGCACCAGCACGTCCTTCGGCCATACGCGGTCGATGAGTTCCTGGCGCGAGAACACACGTCCGCGCTCGTCGAGCAGCAGGTGGAGCAGTTCGAACTCGGTCTTCGTGAATGCTATCTCCTCGCCGTCGATGGCTACGGTCTTCTTGTCGAGGTTCATCACGATGCCTTGGTAGGTGATGAGGTGCGCCTCTTCCTCCTCGTTCTCAGTGGCTGTGCGGCGCAGCACGGCACGCACGCGCACCATCACCTCGCGCAGCGAGAATGGCTTCGATATATAGTCGTCGGCACCGAGGTTAAATCCCGTCACGGTGTCGTTCTCTGTGTCGCGGGCGGTGAGGAAGATGATAGGCACGCGGGCTGTCTGTGGGTCGTCCTTCAGCAGTCGGGCGAGGGCGAACCCCGACATGCCGCCCATCATCACGTCGAGCAGCAGCAGGTCGAACGATGCTATGTCGAGCGTCTGTGCCTCTTCGGCTGATGTGGCGGTCTGCACCTCGTAGCCCTCTGTTTCGAGATTGAACTTGAGGATTTCGAGCAAGTCCTGCTCGTCGTCAACAACGAGGATTTTCTGGTTTTGTTTCATAACTGCTATATCTTTGTTCTGCTTGCAAAGTTATATATAATTGTATTCACACGTACTACCAAACTGTTACAATTTCGTTACGCCAGCAAAAAAGGCACACCGCTTGGTGTGCCTTTCATATCTTAAAACGCCTGCTTATCGCCAACGATGACGTTAGCCACGGTCTTATACATTATATATATGTCGAGCCATACGCTCCAATGCTCCAAGTACCAGATGTCGCCAGCCACGCGTCCCTCCATCTGCGAGAGGTATTTTGTCTCGCCTCTGAAGCCGTTCACCTGGCTCCAACCGGTGATGCCTGGCTTGATGTAGTGGCGCACCATGTAGTTGTCGATGAGCTTCGAGTAGTCGTCGGTGTGCTTCACCATGTGTGGGCGTGGACCCACAATACTCATCTGTCCTAACAGTACGTTGATGAACTGTGGCAGCTCGTCGATGTTTGTCTTGCGCATTATGTTGCCCCACTTCGTCTTGCGCGGGTCGTTCTTCGTAGCTTGCAGCGTATCGGCATCCTTGTTCACCTTCATGCTGCGGAACTTCAGGCAGTAGAACTCCTTGCCGTTAAGTCCGGTGCGCTTCTGTCGGAAGAACAACGGTCCGGGCATTGTTATCTTCGTAACGATAGCCACAACGGCGAGTATGATGGGGAAGAGCGTGCAGAGGAATGTCAGCGACACCACAAAGTCGAACGTGCGCTTTATCAAGCGGTTCTCGATGAGGCTCAGCGGCTCGTTGTAGAGACTCAAGTAAGGTACGTCGCCCAGCACTTTGAGGTGCATACGATGGTGTAGATAGTTGCTGACGTTGGGCATCGAATAGAAGTGGATGAAGTGATGCTCGCAGTAGCGTATCACTTCAAGGATTTCATCGCTGAAGCGTGAGGGCAGACAGCAGTACAATTCGTGTACGTTGCTGTGCTCCTTCAGCACCTCTGGCATATCCTGCGGTGTGCCGAGATATGTGCATAGCTCGGAGAATTTCTCGTTGGGTTGGTGGTCGAAGTAGCCCAGCACGTTGAAACCTAAGTCGTTTGGTGTGGTCATCTGGCGAAACATGTTACGCGCGTTGCTGTTGCTTCCTACGAACACCACGTTATGGGCGTGCTTCGGCATACATCGCCATGCTGCAACAACATGACGTGTTATGATGCGGAAGATAGAAACACCGACGAATGCAGTCAGCCAAAACTCTATCATCCGGAATAACGACATGTGTTGGAAGTCGCCGATGGCGAACATGAGAATGCAACCGATTGCACCTACGAAGAAGTTCTGCATCACACGCATGATAATCTGGTGGTTGCTCACCTTGCGGTGATGCAGCACGACACCATTCTCCATTGTGCAAGCTAAATATACGATAGAGCCTACCACCATCGTTTGGCGCATTGCGTCGATGTTGGTGTCATATTTTAAAACGCAACAAAACAGCCAGTACAATAGATTGATGATGATGATATCACCAAGCAATACTGACATCTTCAATAGTTTGTTCTCGTGTGGGCTATGTATTGTGTTACTCATTATTCTTCATTTTGGGGTTATATGAATACTAATTTATAATTACTCTCTCACTCTCTAAATATTATCGTTGTTGTAAGTATGCGTTTGATGTGTCTTTGTTGTTTGTGTGTATGCATAACGCAAACGTTGCAAAGTTAGTCTAAATAGTTCAGATTAGTGATGCAAATGGGCATAAAAGTGTTAATTAGTGTAAAAAAAAAACACTAAAAGACCAAAATTTCTTTCGGAAGCAACGCCTCGGGCGTGCTTCCGGAGGAAATATAGTGGATTGCATCCGCTGCGTAATTGCGCAAGATATATGGAGCTTGGCGTGCGAAACTCAATAATTTTAAGTAACTTTGCACTTCGTATTTAATTTAAAAAACAGAAACAAATGATAGTCTGCATAGCCGAGAAACCAAGCGTAGCCAAGGATATAGCCCGCATATTGGGTGCCACAACCTCCCACAACGGATACATGGAGGGCAATGGCTTCCAAGTGACGTGGACCTTCGGTCACCTCTGCACGTTGAAAGAGCCCAACGACTACACCGAGCATTGGAAGCACTGGAGTCTCTCGGCGTTGCCGATGATACCGCCGCGCTTCGGTATCAAGCTCATTGACGACGACGGCATCAAGCGCCAGTTCAGCGTCATCGAGCGTCTCATGCAGGCTGCCGACTGCATCGTCAACTGTGGAGACGCCGGCCAGGAGGGTGAGCTGATACAGCGTTGGGTGATGCAGAAGGCACAGGCGAAGTGTCCGGTGAAGCGTCTTTGGATATCGTCGATGACCGACGAGGCTATCCGCGAGGGTTTCAACTCGCTCAAGGATCAGAGCGAGTACCAGCCGCTGTACGTAGCCGGACTGAGCCGTGCCATCGGCGACTGGCTCCTGGGCATGAACGCCACGCGCCTCTACACGCTCAAGTACGGACAGAACCGACAGGTGCTCAGCATCGGTCGTGTGCAGACACCTACGCTCGCGCTCATCGTCAACCGCCAGAAGGAAATCGACTCGTTTGAGCCTGAACCCTATTGGGTGCTCTCCACTATCTATCGCGACACACTCTTCACTGCCACCAAGGGCAAGTTCACGACGAAGGAGGAGGGCGAGCAGGCGTTCGCCACCATCGCCGACAAACCGTTTGAGGTGACGGGCGTGTCGAAGAAGAACGGCAACGAGGCTCCTCCACGCCTCTTCGACCTCACCTCGCTGCAGGTGGAATGCAACCGCAAGTTCTCATACAGTGCCGAGACAACGCTCAACCTCATACAGTCGCTCTATGAGCGCAAGCTCACCACCTATCCGCGTGTCGATACGCAGTTCCTGAGCGACGACATCTACCCGAAGTGTGCCGGTATACTCACCGGTATGCGCGGTTACGAGCAGTACATACAGCCGCTTGCCGGTAAGAAACTGCCCAAGTCGAAGCGTGTCTTCGACACATCTAAGGTGACCGACCACCACGCCATCATCCCGACCGGCGTGCCTGCGTCTGCACTCAGCGACATGGAGCGCAACGTCTACGACCTCATTGCGCGTCGCTTCATCGCCGTGTTCTATCCCGACTGCAAGTTCGCTACCACCACCGTGCTCGGCAAGGTGGAGGATGTGGAGTTCAAGGTGAGCGGAAAGGAGATATTAGAGCCTGGATGGCGCACCATCTACGCTCAACAGCAAACCTCAACACCTCAACCAAACAGCCCTCAACCCCTCAACCCACAACCGTCGTCGTCCGAAGACGACGACAAGCAGGACGAGGAGCGCACTCTGCCCACATTCGTAAAGGGCGAGAGCGGACAGCACACGCCTACACTCACCGAGAAGTGGACCACACCGCCGAAGTACTACACCGAGGCTACGCTGCTGCGTGCCATGGAGACCGCCGGCAAGTTCGTCGACGACGAGACGCTGCGTGCTGCGCTGAAGGAGAACGGCATCGGACGACCGTCTTCGCGTGCCGGCATCATCGAGACGCTCTTCAAGCGCCACTACATACGTCGCGAGCGCAAGAACCTCATCGCCACGGCTACCGGTATCGAACTGATTGATATCATCCACGAGGAACTGCTCAAGAGTTGCGAGCTGACCGGCATATGGGAGAAGAAGCTGCGCGACATAGAGCACAAGAAGTACGAGGCTGCCGACTTCATCAACGAGCTGAAGCAGCAGGTGACGGAGATTGTGTACGACGTGCTGCGCGACAACAGCAACCGCCGTGTCACCATCACCACCGACGAGGATCTGAAGAAGGCAAAAAAGAAAAAGACTGCTGCGCCGAAGAAAGCCGCAGCAAAGTCTGCTGCAACGTCGTCGACTGCATCAACAAAAAATGCTGCCGCCTCACCGCAGCCCGCAACAAGCGAGCCGTCGGCAGACGACAGCATAATCGGCACCACTTGCCCCGTTTGCGGCAAGGGTACAATCATAAAAGGTAAGACGGCTTACGGCTGCAGCAACTGGAAGAACGGCTGCACCTACCGCGTCGCGTTCAAATAGTTTAGAACTTCACCACGCGCGAACCGTCCGCAGTCTCTTCGATAGTAACCTTCGTAGCATCCTCAGGCAGCAGGTCCTCTATCAGCTCCGGCCACTCGAGGAAGCACAGCGAACCGCTGTAGAAGTAGTCCTCGTAACCCATGTCGTACACCTCTTCGAGCTTCTTTATGCGGTAGAAGTCGAAGTGGTATATCGCGTCGCCGGTTGTGGCGGAAGTGTATTCGTTCACGATTGCGAACGTGGGCGAAGTGATTACGTCGTCTACGCCCAAGCACTCGCAGACAGCCTTCACGAAAGTAGTCTTGCCTGCGCCCATCTTGCCGTAGAAGGCGAACACCTTGCCGTCGCCCATATTCTCGACAAATGTTTTGGCAGCCTCGTTGATGTCTGCCAGAGAGTTGATTTTTATTTCCATAGTTTTTCCGTTTTTCTATTATAACAGTAAGCTGCTTGCAGCTTTTTTTATTTTCTTCCCTTTAGTGTTATCAGCGGTATGAGCATCTCTTCGAGCGAGATGCCGCCGTGCTGGAACGTGTCCTTGTAGTACGACACGTAGTAGTTGTAGTTGTTGGGGTAGGCGAAGAATGTGCTGCCGGTGGCGAACATGTACGACGTACTGATGTTTGGTGCGGGCAGCTGCGCCTCCTGTGGGTTCTTGATGACGAACACTTCCTTCGATTGGCAGTTGAGGTTCTTGCCCAGCTTGTAGCGCAGGTTGGTGTTCGTGTTGCGGTCGCCGATTATCTTCACCGGCTTCGACGCACGGATACTGCCGTGGTCGGTGGTGATTATGATGCGGCAGTCGATCTGCGAGAGTGCGCTGAGCAGGTCTGCCATCACCGAATGGCGGAACCACGAGAGCGTTATCGAGCGGTAAGCCGACTCGTTGTTGGCAAGCTCGCGCACCATCTTCGACTCTGTTCTTGCGTGCGAGAGCATATCGATGAAGTTGACCACGATGACGTTGAGGTCGTTCTTCGTCAGCTCGTTGAGGCGTGCAAGCAGTTTGTCGGCACCCGTCGAGTCGTTCACCTTGTGATACGAGAACGAGTCGTGGCGGCGGTATCGCTCTATCTGCGTGCGTATGAGCGGTTCCTCGTTGAGGTTCTTGCCCTCGTCTTCGTCCTCGTCCACCCATAGCTCGGGGAACATCTTCTCAATCTGCACGGGCATCAAGCCCGAGAAGATGGCGTTGCGTGCGTACTGCGTAGCCGTCGGCAGGATGCTGGTGTACATGTCCTCCTCAATGTCGAACATGTTTCCAATCTCCTTCGACAGCACGCGCCACTGGTCGTAGCGGAAGTTGTCGATGACGATGAGGAACACCTTCTCGCCCCCGTTTATCGCAGGGAATACCTTGCGCTTGAAGATGTCCGGGCTCATCAGTGGGCGGTCGGTTACGCCCGGTGCCACCCACGACAAGTAGTGCTTCTTTATGAACTTGGCGAAGCCGTTGTTTGCTTCCTCCTTCTGCATCTGCAGCATCTCGGTCATGTTGCTGTCCGTAGAGCTAAGCTCCAGTTCCCAGTGCACCAGTCGGCGGTACGCATCCTTCCAGTCGTCTATCGTGTTGCAGTTCATTATCTGCATTGATATGTCCTGGAAGTTCTGCTGATAGCCCGTCTGCGTCACCTCCGACACAATCTGCTTGCGGTGTATGTTCTTCTTCAGCGTGAGCAGAATCTGGTTGGGGTTCACCGGCTTTATCAGGTAGTCGGCAATCTTCGAGCCGATAGCCTGATCCATGATGTTCTCCTCCTCGCTCTTCGTCACCATCACTATGGGTGTGGCAGGCGACAGCTCCTTTATCTGTTGCAGCGTTTCGAGTCCGCTGATGCCGGGCATCATCTCGTCGAGCAGCACCAGGTCGAACTTGTGCTGCTTGCACTCTTCGATGGCATCTGTTCCGTTGCTCACGGTCACCACCTCGTATCCTTTGCTCTGAAGGAAGATGATATGGGCGCGCAAGAGTTCAATCTCGTCGTCTACCCACAGTAAATATCCGTTGCTCATAATGCTCTTTCTTTTTTTGTTAAAAACCGTCGAGGTCGTAATACTCATCGTCATCGAAGCTGTCAGTCTGCTTGCTGTTCTGCTTCTTGTTCGACGTGCTTTGCTGAGGCTGCGGGTCTTCGCCGAAGTAGAAGTCGTCCTCCAACTGCTTGGGCTCTTCCTTTACTATCGGCTTGGGCTCTTTCTTAACCTCCGGCTTCGGTTCCTCTACAACAGTCGTTGCAGATTCCTCCTTAACCTCCGGCTTCGGTTCTTCTACAACAGTCGTTGCAGACTCCTCCTTAACCTCCGGCTTCGGTTCCTCTACAACAGTCGTTGCAGACTCCTCCTTGACCTCTGGCTTCGGTTCCTCCTTAACCACAGTTTCGGTAGCAGACTCCTGAGGTTGTTCGTCCTCGATGTTCACCACGCCACCCTCAGTCGACGGCTCTTCCGCAGGTTGAGGCTCTTCATCGAAGAATGTGTTCGTAGTGTTCTGATTGTTCGCAGGCTCCTCCTCGAAGTCGTCGCGCTGCTTTGTCGTCTTCTGTTCGTCTGGCTCAACGACTGGTTCTTCCGGAATGTCGAGCAGATCCTCCGAAGCTATCTTAAGCGGAGCGAAGTTCTTCTCGTAGAACTCGGCGTAGTCGGCGTAGCTGAACTGCTTGCCGAGCAGCGGCAGGTTCACGTCGCTGATTACTATCTGTCGACTCTTGCCCACGAGCTTCATCAGCTGCTTCTGCTTCTGCAGCTGGCGTGCGTACTGCAGTGCCTCGTCGTAGTTGCGGAAACCCTTCACGAGCATACGGTTCAGTCCGTCCGCCTGCTCCACCTCTATGTCGAAGTTGCGCACCATGAACGATGTGAAGTTGTAGCGAGCCAGCTCGAAG
>OGGA01000911.1_pt1 | contig 17863 bp, 17 predicted proteins | sample 1571041 | NCBI WGS metagenome assembly OGGA01 (sample SAMEA2582057, study PRJEB24529) | metagenome | biome: Human gut stool | place: China | collected 2011 | reverse complement strand
TGGGCGACAATAGCTTTCTCTATTGGAATACCAGAAGAGATTATAGCTGAGGCTTTAGGACATTCGCACGGAAACAGGACAACAGCAATCTATATTGACAAGAGTGTTGCCAATATAGACGCTGCTAATAGAAAGGTTATTGATTATGTCTTATATAACAAGGAGGTAGACTAGCCTATCTCCTTGTGTTGATTAGAGTTCTATAACATATTTATTTATAAAGTCAACAAATGCTCTGTTTTGTGGAAGTAGGGCCGGTATATCCATCTTGTTTGCTTTGTACATGTTTGTTGCAGAGTTGTACATATCCCAAGCAGTCACAACCTCCTTTGTGTGATATGCTTCAAGCATATCTTCGGTAAAAACGGTTATTTGTGACTGATTAAGAGGGTATGTGATGTTTTCTCGTATCGACTTACGCGTTGTATCTGACTTGACACGCATCGCAGTCATAAGCCCTATCAGAGTGAACATTTGTTCGGCTGACACACGCGTGTTTTTCATCTTTTCGATGCGTTCTCTATCCGTTTCCACTATATGCCGCGCATCCACAAGCCACGACTTCAATGTATCAAGCATTGTAGATAGCTCGATTCCACTACCCTTTCTTCCTTTTTCTGAGTATGTAGACATGTAGAGTTCGGGGTTTAAAAGACACTGGTTATGGCAAATCATAACATTCGGGCCGAATCCAATCTGTATTCCTTTTTGGTGAAAAGCTACAGCAAGGTTCGTTGTGGTTTCGCCGTCATCAAAATCCGTGATTCTGATATTAGCGAAAACTCTTCTTAAAATGTGCGCTTCAACTGCGTTCTCCCCTTTCTGCGCTTCTACCTGTGGAAGCTTCACAACGCCGGGCTGATTTCTATCCCTATTTTGTGCTGCGAACATATCATACACCTCTACGTTATAGCCCACATCTTCACACTCGGCTATTACCTTGTTAAAAAGGTCGTAGTGATATATGCCCTTCAAAGGATGACCATACACATCATTCTCACGGTATGTTCTTCCAAGCTGTTCGAGGGTTATCTCCTGGGTTTTTGCTTTCTCAAAATCGAAGAACTTGTCCTCCGTCGCTGCTTCCATGGTTGCTACCATATTTGCAGCACTAGCATTTAAATTCATGTTCATAATCTTTATTGCTTAATTGGTTAAACTTATTCCATCGGTATGCCATAGTCAGAGAGGATCTTATCCCTTTCTACATTGCTTATTCGAGTTAGGTTAATTTCTCTTTCTAACATCCCCTGACGTGTACAAATCTGTAATATCACAAAATCAATGTGATTCATCCACTGGCGCTGGCATTCAAGGCGATAATCATTAGCCTCCTTGAACGTCTTGAAGCCACCTTTGTAATCATACTCGCCGTCATCGCGTACAACATATAAATTAGTTCTCATCATCATCATCATCTAATTTTACGATATAAACTACTTCGTTCTCTCCGTATGGTGATTCGAACAACCACCATGTAAGACCTTTCATGTGCATCCTTAAAGCATCAATCAGGACATCTTCATCCAAAGAGTCACTAGTTACATATACAGCTAGATATGTTCCTTCGCGATGTTTCGTTGCTTCATGATGTTTTGCACATGGCGGCAATGCATTTTTTACTCCGAAGTGTGTTTCGAAGTCGGTCATTACATCATCTACTGAAAATGCAATATCCCCTCTTGCCATGCAATCAAAGAATTTTGCTACATTAATAATGTTCATAATATTGCGAATTTAATTGGTTTTATCTCGGTGTCATCTTAGCTAAATGCACCTGTTTTCATATACAAAGGTACTAATAATATGTAGTATATACAAATATACTAACGAATATTATAGTTAAAAATACTAAACATAATTACTTGATTATCAGCTGGTTACATGGTTGTGTTATTCGCACACTTCATGTAATATCATGTCAAAGAGTTTTTCGTTTGACAATTTAGGATAGCAACACATGAAAACAAAATAGAACCTGTTGGTAGCAATTTTAACTACGGAGCAGAATTTTTGGAATTCAAATTTTTTCTGTATCGTATCGTATTTAGAATAAGCAAACTTTAACATTGAAATATCCCAATTAGGAGCATAATGTATAATACCATGATCGTCTGTGTAATATCCACGGACTTCGCATTTTTGCGCACCCGACAAATCATGTGTGGGTGCGCCAGTATTTTTAAAATTGATTTTATCCATAATTCAAAAGAAATTAAATATCTTCTCACACAGTTCTCCCATGATATAGCAAGCCTGCTCGCCGCTCATATCAATATCGTACGCCTCACAGATGTGCGCCGTAACGTGCAGCAGTTCGTGACCGATTGTATTCACCATCTCGCTTTCTTCTTCTGAGTGTCCGATAGTAACCACGCTCACCTTGTCCTTAACGTTGGAGTAGGTGAGTCCTCTGCTTTCGCCACCGCCTATGAAGTGACGGTAGGCTTTGCTTGCCGCTTCGCTGCCACACCCAATAGTCATAAGCTCGTTACAGAGATACACCGCGTCGTCGCTGCCATACCCAATGAAGCAACGCACATCCCAGTCGTACTTGTCGAGCCTTATGTCACGCCTAATCATAACAAGTCCTCCCAAGGTATAGGCATACCGTTGTGGCAGCAGTCGGCATAGAAGCGGTTGAAGATGAAGCCGTCCTTCTGGTCTGTATCATCAACCATATCTTTCACATACTGCGCCATTTGTTGCTCGTCCTTTATTGACTTGCCCCAGAAGTCTGCCCTGCACATATTGGCTACATATACATGGTCGTAGCCGACGAGGTTTTCAAGCTGCAAGCCATTCGTTTGCAACATCTCCTCGACTTTCTCTTTTGACAGCATCTCCAAACGTTCCTCCTTGCCCGTAGTTGGACTAATCATTCGCATTTGCTTGACAGCCCACTCGCACATCTTCTTGTTGAAGTGATAGCCGTTGTATCTTAGATATGCTATCATTCCTTCGGGCTTCAAGTCGTACATATCCAAAGGCATCTTACATCTTCCCATAATATTTAGGTTTTAAGGGACTGGCAGGGAAGCGAACCTCCCCACCAGTCGGGTTAATTACTTAGTAGCGTCTGCGACCGCGATAACCGCCGCGTCGTTCTCCGTAGCGACCGTCATCGTCATCATCGTACATATCGCGCTCACGGCGTTCGTTCTCGTATCGCCAATCATCGCGATAATCGGGCATAGGTGAACGCTCACCGTATCGACCTTCGCCACGCTGCAAGCTGTCAAGACACGCCATTGCCTTGCCGCCATAGCGCAAGCATTTCTCTACGTTCTCAACAAGCTCACCCATCTTGTTCTCTGTGATTTCAATCATATACATAGCTCAAGCATTTTAGTTATTGCTGTTTGACTTTTTCAGTGCCTTTTGCAACATGCTTTCTATGTTTGACAAAGTACCCTCCATGCCGCAGACCTTGGTTTCGAGCTGAGATATTTTCTGCTCCTGCTCCTTGTCTTTGGCAATCTGAGGATTGAGAACACACATTATCTTCTCGCAGTTGCACACCACCTTTTCGTGATAGTCCTTGCTTGCAAGCACCTCTTGCGAGTGTCGTAACATCGCTTCCACTTCGGCAATCATCGCTTCGCGACTTTCGCTTACTACCACGTCGCCAGAGTTGGCAATCTGTCCGTTTGAAGGCAGTTGCTTGAACTCCGCTTCGCCGTCGGGCAGCTTTACTTTCACATCCACAACCGTCTCCATAGGCTGCGCTGAAAACTGCCCTGGTTGATAGGTAGGGAACTTCGGTTGTGGATTACTTACGCTTACCACCTGTCCGATTTTCAATGTCGGCTCTTCGCCTTTTTCAAGCACATAGAATATGCTGTTTGTTCTTAGTCCACTGAACATACAATTCGCAATTTAGTTGTTAAACAATACCCGTCATTAGCTGAAGGGTGTTAGTATCTCTCTCGAACCAGAGCTGATATACGCCAGTTCCGGCTACATCGGCAACCGTAAGGGCTGCACCTCCAAACTTGGTGACAGCCTGCGTTACGCCGTTGGTCTCAAAGAGTATCGGCAGCGTGGTCGTTGTGCCCGTCGGTATCGCCTGTCGCAGATTTACGAATACCGTACCTCTGTAATTGGCGTTCAAGAAGGCATGGTTCCTGAATGAGAATACCACACCGCTTGTGCCTACCGACACACCGGTAGAACCGATAGCCGCCGACCCTCTTCTATTGACCCATGAAAAAGGATAGCCCCAAATCATAGTCGTTCCTCCAGTTAGATGGTTAGCCCCAAAAGCCGTTAGCTCCGTTGACTCCGTAAAGTCCGTATTGTGCTGCTACGCAGTTTGGGACAGCAACGAACGGCTGGTAAGGTACAGTCGCCGTCTCGGGCATCTTACACTTGATACCTGCAACCTCCTGCTGCAAGCCTGCCAACACCGCATTGATAGGAGCGACCGCCTGACTTACAATCTGACTTGTCATAGCCGACGACTTGAACGTTGAGTTCTCCTCGCGCAGAGCGTCAATCTTGTTCTGCATTTCGCGCATTTCGGCTTGCTTCTGACCGTTGACAATGGTCTGTGTGCTGTCCTTGATGGCGTTATGCAAGTCGCAGGTCTGTCTCTGTGTTTCGTAAGCGACATTTGAGAAACCTCGTTCCTGATTTGTTGCAACGCCGTTGATGGCGTTCTGCAAGGTGTTGGTCTGCTGGCATGTGGCAAGTCTGTTCTCGCAGCAACAAGAAGCGAGCTGCTGTGCAATCTGCATGTTGCCTTGCTGGAGAGCGTTGATAACTTGCATACCGCTCATGCCGACCTGATTGCCCACACCCTGAACCTGCGAGGTAAGAGCCGAGATAGCCGCCTGTATCTGACCTTCGGTGCAGTTAAGCTGTGTAGCAAGGTTGCTTAGAGCGTTTCTGTTTCCACCGATGGCATCCATGAGGAGCGAGCGACCGTAGTCGTTGTTGATTTCATTAGCAATACCGCCTGCGCGACCATTGCCGAAACCACCCCAACCATTACCGCCCCAACCCATGAGGAAGAATAGGAAAATTACCCACATGAAGCCGTCGCCCCAACCATTGCCGTTCTTGTTCATGGCAAGGAGAAGATTAGGGTCAAGACCTCTCTGTTGAAGCAGAGGAGCGAGCAAACTCATCATGCCACCCTGTCCGCTACCTTCATTGCCGAATACATAAGTTTTTGACTCAGACATAATACAATCTTTTTTTTAAATTTTACCTTAGTTGACTAAACACTATTGTAACGTTACACCGCAAAGTTAGCGAGTTACGACGGATAATGTCATAACACGCTCAAAGATTTTATATTACGCTGATAATCAGATATATAAGGTGATAGTCGGTACTATCACGTTGTAAAATATTCTTTCCAATGTTTGAAGAATTGGAAAGAAATGGAAACAAAAAAAAGAGAAGCCTCTTTACTTGCCTCTCTTATGTTTTAAAAAGTGAAGAATGTCCCACTTCTTCCAGTATCGTGTGTGTCCGCGCTTCTTGCACTCACCGTTCGGTATTTCTCCTCGCTTGACCATTCTGTTGAGCGTTGCGTCGCTTACACCAAGTCTGTCCTTCACTTCCTCTGCGCTCATCATCGGGTTGAGCATATTCGGGAGTATGTCCTGGCAGAGCGTTTCTATATCATCATCACTCATACCGCAAGCCGTCACTTTCTCGCCGTTGCGCTGCTGCTCGTCTGCCTTAAAGCACGAATTAGCGAGCGACTGCAACAACGTGCCGAGCATCTTGTATCCGAAAATCTTTCTCATAACATTTCTTTTTAACTGAACATTCTTTTGCCGAGCTTTGATTTACAGCAAAACCAGTCGACAGTTCCGTAAATATACAACAACAGCGTAAACGCCATGATTGCAAAGTGTGCCATTACCATCTCGTTGGTCGTGTACCAGTTCCAATATACAAGATGTATGGAGTTGACACCGAAGAAGTAGAAGAACGGTATGCGATACTTCCAACACAGCCAAAAGAAGCGTGACGCAAGAATTATAACCATTGGCAGTATATAGACCATGATATAGATGAACGCATAGCACGCATAGTTCGCCTTGTGTATCTCAAACATCTCCTTTGGATTGCGGCTAAAGTCAAACACGCCGTACATGTGCGCCGTCATTATGAGTATTGGAACCCACTTGCAGAACCAGCGGAAAAACCGCAATATTCTGCGTGAATACTGATTGCCGGACTCTGCCAGCAAGGACATAATCTCCGATATGTCCTTACCCTTCACAAGAGCAAGAAACATCCTTTTATCATCATCGTTCATATTGATTTTATTTAATTTAATATAACGTTGATTAGTTTTATTTGATGCAAGTTGGTCATTTATTTTCAAAGTTGTATGTTTTGTTGTCTTTATTTATATTTATTTAAACACAGTAAAAAACGCAAGTCTTTAGCTCATGGGTAGTTCACTTAAACTCCTTGCCTATCCATCACGGACGGGCAAGGCTCCTAAAAACAATTTACCTTAAACTAAAAACTAATAACTAACCAATCTACATATTATCTCTTTCTGTGTATCAGCCAAAGCAGCAGCGAGATTAAACATAGTACCACCGCTCCGACCGCTATCTTTCCTGCGAACATCTGCGTCCGCTCCCACCATGTAGCCTTACGCTCAACTGGCACCGGCACTGGAATAGAGTCTGCTCGCAAGATAGACTTGTATATCGTGTCCGTCTTCACGCTCACTCTGTCACGCCATTTGTACACGTTCTTTGTCTTGTATATTGTATCTCCTACCATGTAGCTCTCGACATATATAGAGTCGTGTATGCGGAATGTATCGGCTTTGTAGTTGGTCTTATACAACGTGTCCGTCTTGTTAATCACTCGCTCCAACACAACAGGTTTCGGAGTTGTGCAGCTCGTTACCACAAGCAGGAGCAGATGCAGCATAGAGCCGACGATGATAGTGAAGCCGTAGCGACAAATATCATCCCACTCAATACCCGGTAGCTTATAACGCTTCCATTGATAAACCTCACGCAGCACCATTACTGGCAGTGCAAGAACGCCTACGAACACCGAAGCCACAAACCAACCGATTGCGCCTTGTCGGTTTCGCTTATCCTCGTCGTAGCCTTCATCGACTACACCGAGCTTGTCTGCCTTGTAGAAAATAAAGAGCGTTGTCGCTCCCAAGATGATGCAGTTCAGTAGCATCAGAATTTCTCTTATATCCATATCCGTTAATTTTTATTGTTATCCATTGCTTCCTCTACCGCCTCGCCGATGTCTGCGTTCTTCCTCTTGATGAGAGCGATAATAAGGCGTTTTATAGAGAACGTGTTTTTAATTCCGTGCAGTGCACATACGTGTCCTACGATGCTGTCAATCTCCCAGATGCACCCGAAGCCCAAACCGATAGCCGCTGTTGTTACGTGGTTCGCCCAGCCGAGCGGTTCGAAGATAGCCAAGCCGAGCACCGAGCCGAGTATGAGATATGTAACGTAGTCCACCGCCTTGTTGCACGTTCTTCTGCCTGCTCTCGAAAAACGGAAGTGCTCATGCTTTTTTAGGCTCTCCGACACACCAAACCAAAAGTCGGCGACGATGAGAACGACAATAAGAACGAGCATCCAGCGTAAATCGAATAATGCGGTAAGTGCTTCCGCGCTCATGGTGCCGACCACGAAAGCCTTGCCTGTACTTGTTGTGATATTTCCTGCCATTTTTATATTGTGTTTTCGTGTTATTCGATTGTTATCCAAATCTGTTCTCCTCTCTCGTCCGCAGCCTTCAGCTTCGCGTACACCTTACGGAACGTCGCCTTTGAATTAAGCACCTTGCCCTTCTCCTTATTCTCACCGACGAGGATGCAGCCCTCCGTGTCCTTTGCCGTGTTACCGATGTGTATCAGCACACCTTGGTAGCCGGGCGTATTGCACAACCTTGGCAGTCTACCTTTGCAGAACTGGTACTGCGCCCGACCTCCAAAGCGTGGCGATACCGTCTTCATGTCTACGGGGTATCTGCCCGTAGGTATGGCGGTTTCGCCCTTGATTTTAACTCCGCATATCTGCGCAACTGACATATTAGATGTCAGTCCTCTGTCCTTGTCTTCAAGAGTGTCGCAGACGTATGCGCCATCTATATACATCTTGCCGATGGTATATGTCTCCTTCTTAGCTATTCGTCTTACTTTTACTTCCATGCTATTTGATTTTTTTTTGTTAATTAAAGTTATAAAATCACTTTTTATCTCTGTTTCTTACCAACTACCCTTACAAGTATTATAAAAATGTAGTAATTTTGTGAGTGAAGAGGAGTCCCCGAACCGATGCGATTGCTCGACTAAATGTCGATGTTACGCGTGCGTTTTAGGAGAGCCTCTTTATTTGTTTTCTCTTTATGTTTACGGCATATGTTTGCATATAACAACTTTTCTTTTCATTTTGGTGTTTAGCCACAATATTACAGATGCCAAACTTGATAAATTTACGTCTCATTTTTTTTACTTTTAAACGCACACCTTGTTTTAACCATTTGGTTCTGCACCACGTGTATTTGTAAAGGTATATCCCTTGCTTGGCGGAGAATTCATCTAACGAACCCGCGTTAAAATTGAGACTTTGTGGCAGACGTTTATTTACTACCATGCCTTTCTCGAATTTTCTGTAAGGGCTTACGGTATCAAAAGAACTTGGAATGCCTTTGGAATCCAATGTAACCACATAAACACCATCCTTACTAAGTGTTACGTTTTTTACAAACCAGGCGCCACTGTTCGGAACGTTAATATATAGAGACACTCTAAAACAAGTATAAACATCAGATACTTTAGTGATTTCTATCTCATCATTTCTACCAGGTGAAACAGAATAGTAATGTGTTCTCATAGGTTCTACCCAACCCAATAAGGGAATAGGTCCATTAATAATAAATTTCACCTTAATACTATCTCCTTTCTTTGCCAGAAGACTTGATGTTTTATTGCCAACCAATAAGGAAATCATTTTATCATTGTTGGGCACAATATACCTTACCCTGTCAGATGATATAAGGTCAGCAATGAGCATTTTATCGCCCTACCAACTACATATTCTATCTTTGGTTTGCTCTTTTTGACACTCGAGGTTGTTCGCGAAGACACGGGTGGAAGGACAACAAGCGCTGTATCCACGGCAAAGCCCTCAATCTTCACATCCATGCAGCCCTTGTTTGCATTATCTCCGTTGTCGTCCTCGATGTTGGTGTCGCCATCGGGCTGTGTTGTCTCAAACACGGTATCGCTGCTTGCGTTGTTGTCAACGATGGCGAACTGCTCATACTCATAGCTTCTCCAGTTGGCACCCTCCAGTACGCCCGTCACCTCCAAGGCGTAAGTGCCTAACGACAGTGTTGTGCCGTCAACGTCAGCCAAAAGCACATCATTAGACTCCTTGTCGATGGTGTAGGGGAGTGCGGTACGCTTGTACTGGCTAACGACATGCACCGCGATGTCGGTGCAATCAGTCAACGGGAACGAAACCTGTTCACCATTGACTATCTTTTTTACAGGTATGCGCAACGTAAAATCATTGCCTCTAACTATTTTCTTCATATCTTAATCTTTTGGTTGTTCTTCTTCTGTTGCTGTCGGGTCTTCAGCAGTACTTGTCGGGTCGGACTCGCTTTCAAGTGCAGGGTTAAAAAACGATAACTGTCTGCCGTTCCATACCACAGTGCAACTATTCTGACCTTTATTGACAACGCAGGTTATCATCGCGCCTTGCCCTCTACCAAAATATTTGCTGGCGTGGTCGAAATCCATACTCGTATATCCGATTGTAATCATGTTTGTATCACTATCATTGACAATAATAATGGTCTGTCCGACATACGCCATAGCCTCGTAAACCGTCTTTGTGCTCAGTTTGCCCCAGTTTGTATGGTTGGGCATGTAGAAAGGTGGAACAATAACAACATCAGACTTAGTCATCGCCTTTATGTTACCCGTAAACTTCACAAAGCAGCCGGTCTTCTCGAAGTCAATCTGGATATTTCCGAGAGCCAGTGCCGGCACGTCTATAACGTACTTCTTTATGTTTTCAGGGGTAATCTCCGTTATTTTTTTGCGGATAAGCCCCGAGAACACACCTGCGCCAACCATCAGCAAGCCGTCCTTGTTCACACTTGCCGTTGTCTCGCCGCTATTGTTGCGTATCTCGAACTTGTCCGCCGTTGCCGTTATCTTGCCATTCTCGATGTCGAAGCCAGTGCGCAGTAGCTTTGCGGCAATGCCACTGTCTTCGATAAAACCACTCTTGCCCTCTATCCAGTCGGTAGGAGTTGCACCCACCTCTAACTTCGGCATTGTCACCCACGCCTTACCGCCTTGCAAACAACGGATTAAGACATAATTAGGTATGCCAGTGCCCTCAGAACGCCAGTGTACCCAATAACGCTTCCACTCGCTTGTGAGAGAGAAGCGACGTCCGCCATCGGCGTTGCTTGTTGTTGTATCGTGCTCGCTGTCCTCGGCGAATATGCTTAGATTAGAACCATTCCACATGTATGCGTCGATGCTGCCGGAACCTTTTGCCATAAACGAGAACATATAGTCCTCATCTTTTTTGATGATAGAGCTAACGCTCCACTGCGCCATCTCAATGTATTTGGAAGCAGCGTTTGTATATATTACCGAGCATCCGTTGTTGTACGACTCGTTAGTGACCACTGACGCATCCATTCGCATCAGATTGCCGGCTTTGGCGAACGTGCGCGTGTTGTCGAGCAGGTTGCCCCCGATGTAGTCGTAATCGTCAGGCGATGCGCTCCAACACACAAAGTCCTCCGCCGTACCCTCTATGAGGATAGGGTGGGCGATGTACACCTGTTGACTCGCAGTAGATGCGTTAGCTTTTAGACACGCCACGGAAATCCACTCATAAGGGGCGTTCGCTGCCACGGTAAAGGTTTTTTGGTAGAGATACCATCCGTTGCTTGGCGTTATCGTTACGCCGCCTAAATTCGCACTACCGTTAGGACCGGTATATCCACTTGGTCGCGACGTGTCGGTTGCCGATCTATGCCATATCGTCTCGCCCACAATTTCTACTCTGGCAGACTTCGTGCGTGCCCAGAAAGCCAGCGTGTACGTCTTGCCCTTGGTTACGTGTATGTTGTGAGAGTTCGCCGCTCCACCCCATTGCACACCGCCTGCTTTGGCATCGGGTGCGAATATCACATTAGCACCCTCATGCGCCGACGTGCGATATATCTTAGAGCGCAGAAGAAAGAAACCCTCGCCTTGCTTGCGGAACAACGAGCCGACGAGCAGGTTACGTCGCTCGGCAAGAGTGTAGCCCACCTTCATCGCTATCTGTGTAGCGGTCTGTGTTATAGAAGAGCTAACAGTTGCTATTTGGTCGTTTACATCCTTCTTGGTAGAGTAGTCTCTCCTAACCTCTGTTCTTATATCATTTGCGGTCTGTGTTATCTGCGACTGCGTGCTTTTTATCTCGCCATCAAGCTCTTCTTTGTTTCTTTTGACCGTTGTTCTGAGCCCATCCACGGACATCACAAGCTCCGCAAACGACTGCGTGCTTTCTATCTCGCCATTAGCCTTGCGCGTAACGAACCTAAACTTATCGGCTATGGCGAACATCTCGGAACGCGATAGGACAAAGACCTCCTTGTTTTCTAACGAGTAGCTATCTACGCCTTCGTACATCTTTAACGATGGCGCATCCGCTCCGTATGCCGATAGAACAACGACTGACTGGCGTGCCGTGTCCGTCGTATTGCCCATCTGTACAAGCTCGTCACCTGCCTGCGGAATATCGCTGCCAGTATCGCAGAAATCAGCAAGCACATCAATGAAATCTTTGCCTACCTTGTACACCTTACGCCAGTAGTATCTGTTCTTCACGTTCTCATTCACGCCCTCCTTGACGTTGAACGTCTGACAGCGCACAAGGTCGTCCTCGACGAACTGGTTCTCAATCTCTTCGTCGCCTTTCTTCTGCGAGAAGTAGCAGCGGTAAACATTGTAGCGCAGAGGAAGAGCTTCATATTCGGGAAGATACACACCCTTCTCAAAATAGACCACATTGCTAATCTTCATGGCAGCAGGCGACAGAACAATCTCACCACCTACGCTTTGAAGCTCTCGGATTACGAGCCTTACGAACTCCGCCGCCTTGCGCACAAGCAGGCGGTCTACCTCCAAGTAGCTATCACCACTTCCGTTATAATCGCCAAGTTTGAAGCCAGATCCGAGCGCACCCGAACGGAACGCAGCCGACACAATCTCTTTGAGAGTTGCGATGCCGTCAGAGGAGATGCCGAGAGGGTTATCTACAGCTTTTGCTCCGAATTTCAGACCTTTGACAAAACGAATGATTCCTTGTGCAATATCGTCTTCGATCTTAGAGAGAAAATTGTTTCGTGTTCTACGTGCAGAATAAACATTGCTATCAGTTTCTGGTGTAACGTCATTTTCCCCTATAACATACACACCACTACCTCCGTTTGCATCCGCTACTTGCTTTCCGCTGACAGTTATTGACTCAATCTTGTCTTCAAGTTGTCCAAGCCTACTGTACGAGGCTTTTTCTCCTATGATATAAGTCGGACTATCGTATGGTATATCAAGCTTTATCTCCATTCCTATAATGCGAGAATTGCGATAATGTTTACCATTTGCGTCAGTATCGGCAAACATGGGATTTATCAGCTTCACCTGTTCACCGAGGGGGTGATAGTCGTATGTTCCATTGTTATAGAACTTTTCCCCATCCATTACACACGTAAAATTGGAATTGTCTATCATAGACTTCTTATAGTAAGTCTTTGCTCTTTCAAACAAGGCTTCTCTCGCATCTTGTATAAGGTTTGTTTCTGTTATCTTGGTCGCGTCCCAATTATACAGAAAAAACTTATCATTAACTTTAGGGCATAATGTAGTGTCTGGAAGTTTTCGCCCATAGTTGTCATTGGCAACAATCTCAAAGTAGTTAACACCACCGAGTATCTTAAAGCTAATCTCAAACTCCATTCCAATCAACGCACCACTCTCAAACTTTATCATAAGAGTAAGATTGTGCTTAATCCAACTCTGTTTAAATGATGTCGCAAATGAATCGGTAGAAGTTACTTGCCAAAAAGTTTCTGTTGTTGTCGTTCCATCGTTATTCTTTGCAGTTTTATCATATGTCTTTATATTGCTGATGGTACAACTTACCTTTGGGTATTCATCATCAAACACTACAACACCCTCAATTGCCTGCCCATCATTTTTTACAACATTAGTATTTTCAATGTATCCGTCTTTTGAATAGAACCCCTCAGAATCTTCTTTTTTGTTAGGTAACATCAGATAATCTGTCGCCACCCCATCTATGGTAACATCTTTTTCTGCACCAGTGAAGTAACCGCTAGGTATGTTCTTGTCAGAGCCAAAAGCGTACAAACGGGTTATGTAATCTGATTTTGAGTCTGATTGTGACATTGACAGCATATTCACCCCCTGCTCAAAGACAGTCTGCCCAGTCATTTCGCAATAGCCAAGATAAATCACACTACCGTCTATCCACCACTCGCATTCAAGGGATTCTGCAATAGTATTGAGGGCTTCTATTATGCTGATTGAGTTGTACTCTACCAAGAAGCGCTTTTCAACATCGAACACAGACTTATTGTATGTCGTGTAATCAACGACGAAATATTTTCCATTATATTTATAGCCAAGAGCCTTTAAGTTGTTTAAAACAACGTTGAGGTGCGCCGAGACATGTGTTGTAAGCTTGAATGAAGTTTCATTTGCTCCATGCTGAGGACGGTACTTGCAAATTTTGTTCTTCCATGCCATGTAGTAAGCATCCATCTGCATCTCGTAGTCATAGCCGTCTGTCGTGCTATTGTATTTCGGAAAGTACGCTGATGTTAGAACAAACAAACCAAAGTCTGGAATCTCTACAGAATCTCCAATCTCAAAATAGACTGGATTTTCCGTAGAGAACTTTAACTTTATGTAGTGGTTCTCCATGAGCTGTCTTGACATCACGGAACCTTCACACAAATCTTCTATTGTGAAGAAATTTTGGCCGTTTCTATAAACCTGTATCATACGCTATATTTACTATTTTCACCTCTGTCGCTTGGATCGGGCTCGTTTAGTTTTAGACTAAACTTTGCCATCTGGCGATTGAACTGACTAAATTGTGTACAAGATAAGTAAGTACATCTATACCATACATTCGGCAGGAATGACGTGTGAATAATCAATTCGCCGGTGGACAAGACTTCTTCGCAGAACTTGTAATAATTCGACATGAATGTCTTTTCGTCTTTCGCATGAATATTGAAGCCTATCGTAACATCGCGCTCATCAAGGCATGGATTGTGCTTGATTACATGTTTACCATTCTTATAGCGATATTTATTACTGATAAACTCCTTGCTCGGAGCTGGTGTCATTAATGCGCTAATTGCTGTGTCATCCATAAAGATGCCGTATTCAGCGTAAGCGTTTTTCCCATTTATGTATAGTTGTTCTTTAATCGTCATATTTCCTTTAGTCTCTTGTTTATGTCATCAATCTTTGAACCAAATTCGCTATACGTGAGTTTGGCATACTTTACCATATCCTCTAGATAGCTGTTTGTCATTATCATCATGTTTCGTATCTCTGTCACAGCGCCATTAGTTGAGATTCCAGTTGATATTATCGTCTCCATATGCACAACAGCGGTGATCATACTTGCCGATATGCTTTCTCCTGCTATCTGTAAGGCAGTAAATCGACCATTAAGTTCATCTGCAGTTTCTTGCCCCATGGATTGCCAACCTCCGCTTGTTGCCTCCTGTGAAGATGTGCCAGTGTATCCTGTTATTTTTGCTGCTTCGTCTCGGAATTTTATGCCTTTATCGACTATTCCATTCCATTTATTGGTTAGATAGTCAACTTCTGTTTCTGAAAGACCGTCCTTGGCAAGTTTAGACCATTCATCATAGAATTCCTTCAAATCCTTATCGAGGAGGTCTCCAATTTTAGCATTAAGCACAGACTTCATGAGGTATTTGGAGAAGTCGTCCGAAAAGTCTTCTGCGTCCTTATCCATATCCATCAATGCGTCAAAGAAGCTGCTCTTCATGTCATCAAACGACATCTGGGTGTATTTCTCGCTCATTTGCTCATTGAGGTCATTGACAGCATCAGCATACTTGTCGATATAGTCTTGTATCATACTCGGCAACTTGTCAGAGCGACCTCCCTTGCCGCCTTCTTTTCTATATTCATTGAGAATCGACATAAACAAATCTTTGTCTGTGTCGCGGATTTTTTTCATCTCTTCTGGAGATAGAGAAAGGAAATCCTTGCTACTTTTTACAGTCTTGCCAAGGATTTTTGACACTTTCTCCATGTCTTTTTTCCAAGTTTTATTGTCGTTAACAGAAGAATGGAGGGAAGAACGCCAAGTGCCATGCTTGTTCGCCTCTGCCTTCATGGCATCTGATGCGTTTTTCTTTTGTGCATTTATAAGCTCTACGGCATCCTTATATACCTCTTGTGCTCCCGTTATGGAATTTGTACCCTGTAGTGTATCATTCAGTTCTTCAAGACATGAGGCAAGTACGTCATTCTTTTGATTAAGCTCATCTATCTTATCCTGCATTTTTGCTGTATTGTCTGCGCCGATTCCTAAGACATTTGAAAACCCTTGTAAGGCAGAAATCCCCTTTGTTAAAGCTCCAATGTAGTTGCCGCTCTCAAAGTCTGCAACAGCACCAGCGGAGTCATTTAAAGCTGATAGACCTTGACCAATTTTAGCAGATGCTTCATCCATGCCAAGGCTGGAGAAAAGTTCTGGTAGCTGGTCTATACCACTTTTGGATATAAACTCCTGCGCATCAGAGAACCAATCGGCTATTTGAGCCTTGGTTGATTTCTTTGCTGCGTCCTCTTTGTCCTTCGCTTCTATAGTGGCTTTAGCGGTCTTTTCTCGTGCTTTAGCCAGCTTCCCTTCAAGCACAGCAAGGTTTGTCAGAATGGATGACATTTCCTTGTACTCCTTGGTAGACTTGTCTATGCTCGCCTTGTCTATATTAGCTTGTATGCCTGTGGTATCATCTCCGATAGCGCGCACTCCAAGATCTGCTGCCTTGTGGTTTGCCTGCTTTAAAGCTTTCTCATATTGTTTTTCAATGTCTGCTTCTTGCAATTTTGCTGAATTGAGGGCTTCTTGCGCTTCTTTAGCTTCATTGATACGACGTATGTTTTCCTGCTGCTTCGTACCTATAAAGTCGAATATTCCTCCCTGCTTGCTTATCTCGGCATTGATATCGTTGATTTTCTCCTGTACCTTGGATATATCAGAGACATCAGTTAACTTACCACTTTTTAATAATGACTGTAGCTGTGCACGCAAGGAAACGAGATACTCCTTTGTGTGAGATGAGAGGTCTGCAAAGACATTCTCCCAGTCTATTTGTTCAAACACATCGCTTGCATCTATTTTCTTCAGCTCGTTGTCACGCTGGTTTGCAAGCGATGCCTTTTGATAAGCATTTTCGGCTTTGGCTATCTTGTCCGCGTACTCTTGCGTGATTGCGAGTTTCTGCTGCTGAACGCTACCATACTCCTTAAGATATTCATAGAGGTCATTTCGCTCTTTATCTGATGCTTCCTTGTTGACTTCTCTAATCTTTTGTTCTTTATTAAGACTGGCAAGGTATTTCGCCTCACTAATTGCCTTTGACTGTTTTTTGGTGAGTGATGAGGCTTTACCTGCTTCCTTGTTTTTCTTCTTGAACTCTGTCTCTTGCTTTTTTATTTCTGCTATACGCTTCTTATAGTCATTGTCAATCTCCTTTAGTTTCTTTTCCGTTCCTTCGCGCATAATGGAGATTTCATCGTCCATATTCTTCTGGATAAGCTCCTTTAAAGCATTGCTCAACTCTTCCTGCGCTTTTCTCTGTTCCTCCGCCCTTTTCTTTGCATCGGTCATCGATTTGTTTGCCTTGCTTGAAGCCTCAGATATGCTTCCCCAATACTTTTCGTATTCTTTCTTTTTGGCATCGAGGTCTTCCTTCGCATTCTCCCAATCTTTGTTAGACCCCTTTCTTGCCTCTTTCTCTGCCTTTACAGCCGCTTGATAGTTAATCTTTGCTCGCTTCTTGGCGGCTGCATACGACTCATCCTTGTTTGCTTCTTCGTATTTACCAGTGACATAATTAAAATGGCCCTTTGCCTTGTCTGTCTCGTCCTGCAATTGCTTCATCTTGAACTGTATCTCAACTGGTATAGTAAACACTCCCTGCTTCCACGCTGTATTTTTCCATCTCTTAATGTCTCCAAGCAATTCTTGGTATTTATCAAGCGCTTTTTTCTTATCTGCTGTGAATTGGATGGGGTGCTCTTCCTGCTCCTTCTTGAGGTCGTTGACCTTGTCTTCAAGCTCCACTATAACCTTCTCGGCATTTCTTCCTTCGAAAGGAATATTTGTAGGCTTCTTCTCTATATCGTTTTTCATTGCAAGGGCGAACCTGGACAGGTAGTCTAATTCATCCTTGCTTTGCTTATAGTCCTCCTCGGCAAGTTTGACATCTATCTGTGTAGGCGTTTCCAGTTCATCCTTCGCTTTTTGTATTTTGTCAAGTTCGCTTTGTAGCTTTACCATGTACTCGAAGATGGCGTCGTTTAACTTTTCGTCTTTATTAAATGACCAAGGAGCTTCGATGCCATAGTTATCCTTTAAGCCTTGCACAGCAGCACGTCTTGCGGAGCCTGCTGCAGCAGACGCAGAATTATCTTGCAAGGCCTTTGCATATTCTTTTAGTTGTTTTATCTGTGCCTTTAACCCCACCTCGCGGTCTTTGCCGGTCATTTCATTCAGTTGCTTGTTGAAATTAGTCAAAT
>OGGA01000904.1_pt1 | contig 17952 bp, 17 predicted proteins | sample 1571041 | NCBI WGS metagenome assembly OGGA01 (sample SAMEA2582057, study PRJEB24529) | metagenome | biome: Human gut stool | place: China | collected 2011 | reverse complement strand
TATTAAAAGCTCCCCCACTCGGGGGAGCTGGCAAAGCCGCAAGGCTTTGACTGAGGGGGTATTAAGGAGCAAAATCATGCCATTACCGTATCAAGAAAAACTGACTCCCCGTGCAAGAGAATTGCGAAAAAAGGCAACCAAGCAGGAAAACCATCTCTGGTATGACTATTTGAAGGATTATCCCATTCGTTTTAAAAGGCAAAAACCCATCAGCAGTTTTATCGCCGACTTCTACTGCCATGCCGCCAGACTGGTGGTCGAGCTGGACGGCTCTCAGCATTACGATGAACAGGGGCTTATCTACGATAAAGAGCGTGCGGCTGTTCTGGAACAGTATGGTGTAAAGGTTTTGCGCTTTTCAAACTTGGATGTCGAGCGCAATTTTCAGGGCGTTTGCACGGCGATTGATCTAGCCGTCAAAGAACGGATAGATCAGCTTTCTACGGATGAATAACAAAACAACACCCTCAGGCGCAAAGGTCTGAGGGTGTTGTTCTTTGGTTTTATAGCGTGCTGTTTACCCCCGCACAAGGAGCAGCAGCAGAGCCGAAGCCACACACTGCAGAATGAGCCAGCGGGCTACTACCTGCTCGTCGCTCCAGCCCTTGCGCTTGCGCACATGGTCGTGGAGAGGGGTCAGGGTGTTTTTCAAGATCCAGATGTGCAGAAAACGCTTCAGGCTGATCTTCAAAATGCCCAAGCTACCGTCTGCGATGAACACGATAGCCGCCAGCAGGAAGGCGAACGGATGGCCGCACTTGAGCGACAGCATAGCGATGAAAAAGCCCATGGCGCGGCTGCCGGCATCGCCCATCAGCAGGCTGGAGGGCTTGGCGTTGAGCCACAGGTAGGCCAGCAGCGCACCGATGAACACCACACCAGCCGTAGCATACGCGCCCAGCTCGGTCTTATAAGCCAGCAGGTAGGTGCCAATGGTCACCACTGCCAGACTGGCGGAAAGACCGTCCACACCGTCGGTGCAGTTGACCACGTTGATGCTTGCCCAGATAAGGATAACGATGAGCAGCAGGTACACCGCATACGGCAGGGTGAAGCTCCACTGCAAAAAGTGTACGCCGCAGCCATTGAAGTTCAGGTAGGTGACGCCCGCCAGCACCGCAATGACAAAATCAATGATGCCCTTTTTGTACTCATTCCAAGCAGTTTCGGCGGCATCGTCCAGATAGCCGGAGAGCATGGAGGCGATGAGCAGCACATTGTACACCACATACTCTGTGGTGAAGGGCAAAAACGCCAGCGACACCAGTGCGATGCACAGCACAAAGATCAATCCGGAGCCCCGCGCCTTTCCCTTGGAAAGTTCGCCGTTCACCGCAAAGGCGCGGCCGTGGTCGTGGGGCAGTTTATCGCGGAAAATGGAATCCGTCAGGGCGGTCAGGGCAAACGCCAGCAAAAATGCCATGGCATCCACGCCCCGCTGCCCGATGACAGAGGTCAGCATTTGGATCATAAGATAACATTCCTCTTTCTTTCTGTATAGTACGTTGTGAGTGTATCACGCCCTTGCCCAAAAATCAATCCCGGCGGCAAAATTCACTTTGGATTGACTTTTCTCCCGCGGCTCTCTATAATAATGTACTAGTCTGTAATTTTCACCCACAACGCAGGAGGTTCCATGTCCATTACACTTGAGCAGCTCTCTGCCCGGATGCGGCAGGGCGAGCAGGTGCCGCTGCGCCACACTGCACAGGTGGCGCTGACGCTGAGCATCCCTTCCATTTTGCAGCAGATCGTAGTTACCGCCATGGAGTACATCGACGCCGCCATGGTGGGGCATATCGGTGCCGCCGCCACCGCTTCCATCGGCATCGTCAGCTCCAGCACATGGCTGCTGCACGGGATGCTGGCCGGACTGTGCATGGCGTTTTCCATTCAGGTGGCACAGTATCTGGGCGCAGACCGCCAGCAGGACGCCCGGGGCGTTCTGCGGCAGTCCATGCTGTTCAACCTGGCGGTGGGTCTGGCGGCAGCAGCCTTTGGCGTGGGCATCAGCCGGTTTCTGCCCGGGTGGCTGGGCGCAGACACGGCACTGCGGGCAAATGCTTCGGCGTATTTTGCAATATGGTCGGCTTCCCTGCCCTTCATCATGGCCATGGGCACCTATGCCGCCATGCTGCGTTCCACCGGCGATGCCCTGACCCCCGGCCTTATTAGTGTGTTCACCTGCGTACTGGACATCATCTTCAACTTTTTCCTCATCAACCCCACCCGGGAGATGACGGTATTCGGCCAGAACCTCACGGTCTGGGGTCTGGGCTGGGGCGTACCGGGCGCAGCACTGGGCACGGCGCTTGCCAACGCTGTGGGCGGTACGCTGGCGTTGGGCGTTCTGCTGCTGCGGGATGGCCCGCTGTGCATCCGCAAGCCCGGCTCGTGGCACATTACCCGCGCCTGCCTGCACAACGTGTGGAAGGTGGGTGCACCGCTGGCGGCAGAGCGCGCCGCTTTGTCCTCGGCACAGGTGCTGCTGGTGCGCATCGTGTCCGGGCTGGGCACTACCGCCATTGCCGCCAACAGTCTGGGCGTCAGCGCCGAGAGCCTGTGCTACATGGCGGGCTACGGCATTCAGGACGCCGCCCTTGCGCTGGTGGGACAGGCCGTGGGCGCAAACCGCCGGGACATGGCAAAGCGCTTTGCATGGCTGTGCACCGCCATGGGCATGGGCATCATGGCACTGACCGGCGTGGGGCTGTATGTGTTTGCCCCGCATCTGATGGGCATTTTTACCGCCGACGCCGCCGTCATTGCGCTTGGTGCGCGGGTGCTGCGCATCGAAGCCTTTGCCGAACCGATGTTCGGGGCAAGCATCGTAGCCAGCGGCTCCATGCAGGGCGCAGGCGACAGCACCGGCTGCTTTATCCTGAACCTTGTCAGTATGTGGGGCGTGCGGCTGACCTTGGCTGTTCTGCTGGCTCCCCGCTTTGGGCTGGTGGGCGTATGGGCAGCCATGTGCGGCGAACTTTGCACCCGCGGCGCACTGTTTTTGCTGCGCATGGCGCGTGGCAGATGGCTGGATAAGGGCGCGCTGGCGTAAAAAGCACCTTGTCAGCGTCCTCGCCCTCTCCGTCTGCTCACTGCGTTCGCATCCACCTCTCCCAAAGGGAGAGGCTCTGGCGCAACCGAGAACTTCACGGCTTGACCGGAAACTTTGCCGCTATGCCAAGGGCTCTCCCTTTGGGAGAGCTGGCGCGTTAGCGCCTGAGAGGGCGAGGACGCCACCCTTCAGATAAATCGGCAGAAACCCAGCCAGCAGCCCAACAGGAAAAAGAGCAGCGCCTTGCCCAGCACCGGCAGCCACGGGCGCTTGCACAGCGCCAAATCCCACCGGTGGATGTTCTGCTTGGGGCAGGTGCCCACGCAGGCTTCACAGGCGATGCACTCCCCGCTGCGCAGGCTGCTTTCCTCCAGCTTCAGGCACACCGGGCACTGCTGCTTGCAGGCATTGCAGCCCGGAATGCAGCCCTCGCTCTGCCGGTGCAGCCGTGCAAAGGGCAGCACCGGCAGCAGGGCGAACACCGCACCCATGGGGCAGAGAAACTGACAGAAGAACCGGGGCTGCACTGCCATGCCCAGCAAAATAAGCACAAGCAGCGCAATGCCCACGCCGAAGCCCTCCGGCGGCAGACGCAGTGCCGTCAGGCGGGAAAACACCTCCCACGGGCTTGCGCCGGTCAGCAGCTTTTCCTGCCGGGTCACATACAGCGCCACCAGTCCTGCCAGCAGCAGATATTTGACCTTCTGCCCCCAAAGCACCGCCCGCTCCGGCAGACGGAGCGGCTTTTTGCGGTGGAACAGCTTTTTCTGGACAAGCCCGGACAGCGCCCAGACGGCATCGCCCAAGCTGCCAAAGGCACAGGCGTACCCGCAGAAAAATCGGTCGAACAGTAACGTGAAGCCGCACAGCCCCAGCAGGGAAAGCGTGAAGCTGTCCGCTGTAAGTACCTCGCCCGCACCGATGTGCAGAAAGAGCTGCTTTACCCCGGAGAACCCGGCCACGAATGCGCCCGGCATGGACACAAAGAAGAACAGCTGCACCCCGGCGCGCAGCCATGTACGGCGCTTTTTGTCCCGCTGACGCTGCTGCGCCGCCGTCAAAGGCTTTGCTTGTGTTTTTTCCATCATCCTGCCGCCTTTCCCAGTGCGTCCTCTACTGCACCGATGAGACCTTCTGCCGTAAGGGTAGCGCCGGAAACGGTATCCACCTCGGCAGACTGTACTGCCAGCATCTCGTCCAGCAAAGGCAGCGCCTGTTTATAGTAGGGTTTATCCTCACCGGAGGCGTCCAGCACCGCAATATCGGTCATTTTTCCGCTTTGGATGGTCACCGACACCCGGATGACATCGCCAAAACCAAAGGCGCTGCCCTCATAGGTGCCGTCCCGGTAGCCGCTCTGGCTCTGCTCTGCCTGTGCTGCGCTCTGCGCCTGCAAAACGGAAGCGTTGTAGGCTTCCACTTCGGCAATCTCCTGCTTGCGCTGGCTTACCGCCGCAGCTCGGACCAGCGCCACCTGCTGGTATTGCCACAGTACACCCAAAATCAGCAGCAGATTCACCGCCCGGAGGAGAAAATTCTTGTATTTCATTCCGCTGCTCCTTCCGTTTCAGGTTCGGTTTCGATCTCTTCGGGCGGCAGCGCCGCCTCGGATGTCGGCAGCACCTCCGCAGAAGATGCCGGTTCCGGTTCAGAATCGTCCGGTGTTTCTGCCGGGAAAAGCTGCTGCCACACTTCCTTGAACCACGCGGAAACAGCGCTCTTTTCCTCCGGCTGCACCACCTCCACGGTGGGCGCAGTGACCGGCGTTTCCTCGGGTTCCGGTGCTTCGGACGGTGCGGCTTCTTCTGCCGCTTCTTCCAAGGCTGCCTGCTCCGGGTCGGCTTCCTCTGCCGGGGCGACAGCTGCCTTTGCCAGCGCCAGCTTGACCGCGTTCAGGATGCCGCTGGAGGAGTAGGTGGCACCGGAAACGGCATCCACATTGGGGCTTTGCCCCTCCAGAATGGCGGGGATGACCCGCTTTGCCCGGGAAAGATATTCCTCCTCGTCCTCGGCGCTCAGAACCGTGATATCGGTGATCTTATCCTCTGCCACCGTGACCTGCACTGTAATTTTGCCCTCAAAGCCTATGGCTTCGGCGGTGTAGATGCCGTCAAGGTAAGTGGAGGGGGCTGTAAATTCCTCCACCACCAGCGGTGCGGCAGGCTTCGGCTGCGGCGGCAGGGGATTATTCACCACCTCGCCGGTCAGGGCGTTCTGCACCGCGCCCAGAATGCCCCGGCTGGTGTAGGTGGCTTCGGAAACGGCATCCACCTCCCAGCTCTGGGCATCCACTACGGCGGTCAAAAGCCGCTTGGCGCGCCGTAGAAACTGCTTTGTCTCGTGGGAAGCGTCCAGGACCTCCACCTCCGTGATGCTGCCGTTTTCCATGGTGACCTGCACCCGGACGGCACCGCCGTAGCCCCGGGAAGAGCCGACGTAAACGCCATCGGCATAGGGCAGCTTGGGCAGGGCTTCTTCCTCCGCTTCAACGGAAGCGGCTTCCACCGGCTGCTCCACCACGGCTGTCAGTTTTTCCGGCACGGCAGCCAGCACCGGCACAGTGCGGGGCAGGGCAAAAAGCACGGCTGCCGCTGCCGCCACCGCCGGGAGCAGCTGCACCAGCGGCAGCAGCGTGTTGCTTCGTTTTTTATTCATTCCAACTCCTCCTGACACGGAAAAGCAAGGCCGCCTGCATAGAGCGACCTTGCTTTTTTGGTGTTCTGTTTTTTGCCGGATCAGGCAGCTTTCAGGTTCTGCACGGCATCGGTCAGGTGGGTCACCTGCTCCAGTGCAGCGGCCTTATACAGGGTCTCGCGGCTCAAAAGCTCCACGCTCTCGGCCAGCTCGGTCTCCAGATCGGCATAGCTGGCTGCGGTATAAGCGGCCTTTGCCTTGCTCTGCGCCTCAGTGACCACAGCCTGCAGGGCGGCGCGGTCGGCATCGCTTGCCAGCTCGTGCTTGGCAAGGTTCTCGGCAGTGGTCTGGAACTTGACCACCGTGTCAGCGTAGCCCAGTGCACGGATGGTGATGGTCCAGTAGCCGGTGCCGTCAGTGCCCTCCGGCAGCTGGCAGCGGGCGGAATCGCTCAGACCCAGCTGGATGCCCATGGACTTGTGCATCCAGTTGTCGGCTGCAAACTTGGTGCCATAGGAGGCCTTGGCGTGGGTGTAGGTGCTGTCATTGCCGTAGTAGGTCCACACCACAGACTGCATCCGGGAGCCCAGCTCGCCGTAGTTGCCGTTCAGGTCCACACGGATAAACTCGCCAAAGCTGCCCACGTCGCTTCCGCTGCGCAGGTTCACGGTAAGGCCCTCGGCAGCCTTCTGGACGGCTTCTGCCAAGCCGGAGCCGGTGCCGGTGTGTGCGGCAGAGAAGGTGTAGCCATCGCCGTTTTTAGTTGCGTACTTCAGGCCGTTGGTGTTTTTGTCCACCGCAGCGGTCAGGGCGTAGGCGGTCAGGTTCTTTTCAGAGTAGCCGCCCACCAGCTGACCGCCGTTTTCCACCACGGTGTACTTGGAGCAGAAATCTGCAAGGTCGCTGTCAGCCACGCGCACCGGCACATACTTGGTGCCCAGCACCTCGTAGTGATCCATCTGCACGGTGGAGCCATCGGCCTTGGTAATGGTGCCCCGGTTCCAGCCTACGGTAGTGCCATCGGCCAGATAGATGGTCTTGCCATCGTCCGACCAGTGGGAAACGGTGTAGCTGCTGCCGTCCTTGGCGTAGATGACAGCAGTGCTCTGGAAGCTGCCGCGGTGCAGACCATGGTTGGCGGTAGCGCGGGAAACGGCGTCAAATGCGCCAAGGTCGTGCTCCTCGTGGCTGTCCAGCTGCGCAGAAGCGGCAGTACTGCCGGCAGCATAGACCTTCTCGTTTGCCCAGTACTCGTCCCAAGTCAGGGCAGCATAAAGATAGGTGTACTTCTTGCCCAGCAGAAAATCGAAAAAGCTGTTTTCCTCCTCGGCGGGGGCTGCTGCAAGGGCAGTAGCGGTCAGCAGGCTGAACGCCATAGCCGCCGACAGCAGCAGGGAAAGAAATTTCTTTGTTCTCATGAAAAATGCTCCTTTCATCACGATGACAGAAAAGCACTGCCATGTAGTTAGCTGAACCTAACATTGCGCGCAAAGAAAAACCTGCGGGGCAAAGCCCCTCAGATGGTTAGGGTAAGCTAATTGACGGAAATTAAGATAACACGCATACAAAGGGATGTCAAGAAAAAGCAGGTATGTTTATTCAAACAAACTTTTTGGGGCGGGACAGGGAAAAGCAGTTGCGGCACGTCATCTTGTAGAGCAGTGCTTTTGCGGCTTGTACTTTGCCCCCTACGGGCAAAAGAAAAAGCGACGACCCGTGCAGGTGGGTCATCGCTTTTCTCGTCCCTTGCGGGACAGGCAGGGTAAATGATAAGAAGGTAAATGAAGAAAATAGCAAGGTTAAAAACAAAAGCGTGTGCAGAGCCGAAGTTGCCGCTCCAAAGAGAAGATGTATCCAAGTTTCGCTTTTGTTGGATACAACATACCACTTTAGAACAGAAATTGCAAGAGTTTTTTTAAAATTTCTCCCCAAAAATACGCGGGAAATCGCATTTTTGTAGAAACGCACAAATTTTATGGAAAGTTCCCGGCAAACTGACGAACAAGCATAAAAACGGAAAGCCTGCCGGAAAACCGTGCAGGATACCTTTATAAAACCGGCGGGCAATGGAAGTTAGGCGTGGAAAGCTGATTTTCGTGGGATATAGCCTGCACCGCTTTACAAGCAGCCGGGGGTGTGTTAAGATGGACACATCTGCTGTAACCGGAAAAATGCACGCGCCGGGCAGCGGTGGCGTACCGGGAAAAGTGCCCGGCGCCGGGAGGGGAGAAACGAATGACAAAGCTACTGCATGGCAATGAAAAAAACAGGCTGACCGGCGGGCGAGAGCCGCTGTTCAGCCAAAAGGAGCTGCTGGTACTGGCCATCCCGCTGCTGGTGGAGCAGCTGCTGGAAGTGACGGTGGGCATGGCCGACACCATGATGGTGTCCCGCTGCGGCGAGGCAGCAATCTCCGGCGTCAGTCTGGTGGATATGATCAACAACCTTATCATCGTGCTGTTTGCGGCGCTGGCTACCGGCGGCGCGGTGGTGGTAAGCCAGTATCTGGGCGCAAAAGAGCGCGGGAATGCCGACAAAAGCGCCGGTCAGCTGCTGCTGCTCAGCGGCTTGTCCGGTGTGGTGATCGGCGCGGTATGCTTTGTGCTGGCCCGCCCTATGATCCGGCTGTTCTACGGCTCTATTGATACCGATGTGCTGGACGCGGGCGTGAAGTATCTGCAGATCATCGCCCTCAGCTACCCGTTTCTGGCGCTGTACAACGGCGGTGCGGCACTGTTCCGCAGCATCGGCAACTCCAAGATCTCCATGCAGATCAGCTTTCTGATGAACATCATCAACATCGTGGGCAACGCGGTGTGCATCTTCGGCTTTAAAATGGGCGTGGACGGCGTAGCATGGCCCAGTGTAGTGTCCCGCGTGGTGGCTGCGGCGCTCATCCTGCGCAAGTGCTACCGGGAGGATGCGGTGCTTACCGTGCCCAAGACCCTGCGGCTGGATGGCGGCATGGCAAAGCGCATTCTGGGCATCGGCATCCCCTCGGCCTTTGAAAACAGCCTGTTCGAGGCCGGGCGTATACTGGTGGTGAGCATGATCTCCACTTTTGGCACGGTGCAGATCGCAGCCAACGCCGTGGCAAACAATCTGGACGGCATGGGCGTCATCCCGGGCAAGGCCATCAGTCTGGCCATGATCACGGTGGTGGGGCGCTGCATCGGTGCCGGCGACCACGAGCAGACCGTTTACTACACCCGCAAGCTGCTGCTGTGGGCTTACATTACCATGGGGCTTTCCAACGGAGCGATCCTGCTGTTTCTCCGGCAGCTGGTGGGCATCTACGCCCTTTCCGGCGAGACGATGGAATTGGCCATCACACTGGTCACCATCCATGCGGGCTGCGCCATCATCTTCTGGCCGCTGTCCTTCGTGCTGCCCAACGCCCTGCGCGCAGCCAACGATGTGAAATTCACCATGGTGGTGTCCATCCTCAGCATGGCGTGCTGGCGGCTGGGCTTCAGCTATCTGCTGTGCGTTCGCATGGGCTGGGGCGCTGTGGGCGTGTGGGTGGCTATGGTCATCGACTGGACCTGCCGTGTGACCTGCTTTGTGCTGCGCTTCCGCAGCGGCGCATGGAAAACAAAATATCAGGCATAACATAAGGAGAAGAGCATGAAACTGATCAGCTGGAACGTGAACGGCCTGCGCGCCTGCCTGACCCACGGCTTTGCCGAGAGCTTTGCCGCGCTGGACGCGGACATCTTCTCGGTGCAGGAAACCAAGATGCAGCCGGGACAGGCAGATTTTGCGCCGGAGGGCTACACCGAATATACCTACTCTGCCGAGAAAAAGGGATACTCCGGCACAGCCTGCTGGTGCAAAACCGCACCGCTGGCGGTGACCACCGGCATCGGGCTGGAACAGCACGACCACGAGGGACGGGTGCTGACGCTGGAATACCCCGGCTTTTATCTGGTAAACTGCTACACCCCCAACAGTCAGGACGGGCTGAAGCGGCTGGACTACCGCATGGAGTGGGAGGACGTCTTCCGGGCATACCTGCTGGCGCTGGACGAAAAAAAGCCGGTGATCCTGTGCGGCGATTTAAACGTGGCGCACACCGAGATGGATATCAAAAACGCCAAGACCAACCGCATGAGCGCGGGCTTTACCGACCAGGAGCGCGCCAAGATGACCGAGCTGCTGGCGGCGGGCTTTGCGGACAGCTTCCGGGTGGTGCACCCGGACGAGGTGAAGTACAGCTGGTGGAGCTACCGCTTCCACGCGCGGGAAAAGAACGCGGGCTGGCGCATCGACTATTTTATCGTTTCCCGGCGCATTGCAGACCGCATCCGCGCCGCCGAGATCCACAACGAGATCTTTGGCTCCGACCATTGCCCGGTGGAGCTGCAGATCGACCTGTAATATAAGGAGAAGCCAATGCTGAAAAATTATCTTCTGATCTTCTTTATCTCCATGGTGCCCATCATCGAACTGCGCGGGGCCATCCCCATCGGGCTGGGCATGGGGCTGCCGGTGCTGCCCACCTACCTTTTGTGCGTGCTGGGCAACATGATCCCGGTGCCCTTCATCTACCTGTTCGCCCGCAAGTTCCTCATCTGGGGCTACCACAAGCCCATTATCGGCCCCATCTGCCGCTTTTGCATCAACAAGGGCGAAAAGGGCGGCCGCGCACTGGAGGCCAAGGCAGGCAAGGGTCTGACCGTGGCACTGCTGCTGTTCGTGGGCATCCCGCTGCCGGGCACCGGTGCGTGGACGGGCACGCTGGCAGCCTCCATTCTGGATATGAAATTCAAGGATGTATTGATCGCCTGTATGGGCGGTGTACTGCTGGCGGGCATCATCATGGGCTTGGCAAGTGCCGGGCTGCTGGGCGCGCTCAGCGGGCTGTTTGCGGCAGGCTGACAAAACGCGGACGCTTTTGTCGTGAAAAATGCCGGTAGCTTTTCCGCCCGGAGTATGTTACACTGGATGATAGTTGTGAAAACCGGGATCTGCTCCCGGTCAGAAAGGACGTTATAGAACATGGATCAGGCACTGAATCAGAAAATTGACGCATACATTGCGGAAAACAAGGAGCAGCTGCTGCAGGACATTGCAGCGCTGGTCGCCATCGACAGCGTAGAGGGCACCCCGGAGGAGGGCGCACCCTTCGGCGCAGGCCCCCGGGCAGCGCTGGACAAGACGCTGGAGCTGGCAGCAGGCATGGGCTTTGCCACCCGCAACTGCGAAAACTACATCGGCTATGCCGAACTGGCCGGTGCAGACCCTGAAAAATATCTGGCTACCATCTGCCATGTGGACGTTGTGCCCGTGGGCAACGGCTGGACGGCAGATCCCTTTAAGATGCGCATTCAGGACGGCTGGCTGCTGGGACGCGGTGTCGCGGATGATAAAGGCCCGATGATCGTTACTCTGTACGCGCTGAAGTTCCTCAAGGAGCAGGGTTACCAGCTGCGCTACCCCATCCGTGCCATCGTGGGCGATAACGAGGAGACCCACATGAACGATGTGAAGTACTATCTGGAAAACTACCCCGCCCCGGTGTTCTGCTTTACCCCGGACGCCGAGTTCCCGGTGTGCAACGGCGAAAAGGGTCACTTCGGCGGCAAGATCGTCAGCCCGGTGTGCAACGGCGTCATTGCAGAGTTTGAGGGCGGTGTAGCCAACAACGCTGTGCCGGACCGCGCCAGCGCTCTGGTCAAGACCGATATCCGCAAGCTGAAGAACGCCCCCAACATCACGCTGGAGCCGGAAGGGGACGGCGTGCGGGTGCGCGGCTGGGGCAAGTCCGGCCACGCCGCCATGCCGGAGGGCACGGTGAACGCCATTGGTCTGGTAGCGGATTATCTGCTGGACAACGGCCTGTGCAATGACGCCGAGCGCGCTTATCTGGAGGCACTGCACAAGCTGCACAGCTCCACCGCAGGCACCGGCCTTGGCATCGACTGCGCCGACGGCCCCTTCGGCCCGCTGACCATCATCGGCGGCCGCATCTATATGGAGGACGGCAAGCTGGTGCAGACCATCGACAGCCGCTTCCCCACCTGCACCAACGGTGAAAAGCTGACCGCACAGGTCACTGCTGCACTGGGCGAGGGCGCAAAGCTGGAGGATGTGGATGCTGCCGAGCCTTTCTACATCGAGGCCGACAGCCCCGCCATCCGCGCCTGCATCGACACCTACAACGAGGTGACTGGCGAGAATGCCACCCCCTTCACCATGGGCGGCGGCACCTATGCCCGCCACTTCCCCTATGCCGTCAGCTTCGGCCCGGAGCATGAGGATGTGAAGCTGCCGGAGTTCGGCGGCCCGATGCACGGTGCCAACGAGGCAGCTCCCATCGACAAGCTGCTGGAGGCCGTCAAGATCTACATTCTGGCGCTGCTGCGTCTGGAAGAGATCGACTTCTGAGGTACGGCATGAACGTGCTTGTCATTGACGGGCAGGGCGGGGGACTGGGTCGCCAGCTGGTGGCCGCCCTCAGTGCCCAGTGCCCGGACATCCGGCTTGTGGCCGTGGGCACCAACAGTGTCGCCGCGCAGGCCATGCACAAGGCCGGGGCGCAGCGCGCCGCCACCGGTGAGAATGCCGTGGTGGTGAACTGCCGCAATGCGGATATCATCGTGGGGCCCATCGGCATCGTCATTGCAGATGCGCTGCTGGGAGAGATCACCCCCGCCATGGCCGCGGCAGTGTGCCAGAGTAGCGCCACCCGGGTGCTGATCCCGGTGAACCACTGTGAAAACTATATTGTCGGCGTGCCCGACCAGCCCATCGGCAGCCTTGTAGCTGCCGCCGTGCAGAAGGTGAAAGCCCTCTGCGCCGGAGAAGGTTGCTGAAAATTTCTACAAACGAACAGGCGGCTGTACAAAATGCTGTACAGCCGCCTGTTTAGTTTATTCAGCGCATATTGCTGGTACGGTGCTCCATCAGATAGGTAGCCTGCAGGTCTGCGATGTGCAGCTTGACCGCCAGCGGGTACTTGTCGTAGGCTTCCGAGATGGCAAAGCAGCCGCCCCGGGCAGCATCATCAAAACCGCCCATGTGCCAGCGGATGGCAACTGCTTCTTCCACCTTCAGCTTCATGAACCGCTCGATGAGGAACACGCTCTTTTCGCCGTGACCGTAGGGGAAAAGGTCCTCTACACTGTAAAAGGGCGCTTTCTCCCACTGTCCGGTGGCTTCGTTCTTCACGTTGCGGGTGCCCAGCTTGTAGTAGTTGGCCTTGCACAGATCGTGCAGCAGGGCACAGATGGCGTAGCTCTCCTCGCTTTCACCCTCGGTAAAAAAGCTGTCGTGCAGCGCATGGTAGACGTTCAGGCTGTGCATACACAGCCCGCCTTCACAGGCTCCGTGGAAGCGGGTGGACGCCGGTGCGGTGAAAAAATCCGTCTTTTTGTCCAGCCAGTCCAGCAGCTTTTCGCTGCCCGGGCGGGTGACGTGCTGTTGCCAGACGTCCAGAAACTCTGCGCGGTCACCCCCGCTCACAGCTCCATGTCCTCCAGAATGCCCTTGAGGATGGCCAACTCGTCGTGGCTCAGGGAGATGCCCTTGCCCATGCGGGTGCCGTCCGGGGACCAGTCGCGGATGTCGTACTTGGGCTCGCCGTCGTTCCAGCTGATAAGGTTCAGCTGACGCTCCCAGCCGCGGGGACGCTGGCTCAGCACGGCTACACGCTGGACAACTTCGTATTTGATCTCTGCCATATTGCAAAACCTGCCTTTATGTTTATATGCTACCATAATAAGGGAAGTGCGGCGAGATTTCAACAGGTAAACTGAAATATTTTAAAAAATTTTTGTTACGCTCAGCCGTAAGGGGCGTCCTCGCGCCATTCCACCAGCTCCAAAACGGCGGCGGTGTCCTCGTCCGGGGCGGGGTGGCGGCTGTGCAGCTTCTGCTTTGTGCTGAACAGCTCGGGCGCGTAGTGCGCCATCACGCTGGTCTGTACATCCCCGGCCAGAAAGGCGGCGGCGTTCTTCTGGCGGCAGGCCATGGGAGTGCCGTCGGTCATGGGGACGCCGGGCTTTTCCGGCTGCGGCAACTCCGGCGGGGGCAGCTGGGTGCCGGGCGTGTCCGGCGCAGCCGGGGGCTGCAGGGGCATACTGCCCAGCGGCGGGGCATTGCGGGTGCTGTTTGCCTGCGGGGCGGCAGCGGTGCCGGGCTGGTTTTCCAGTTCGTGGCGGATGAAGGGCTCCAGAGAATTCATCAAATTCACCTCCGCCTCTAGTGTGCCCCGCCGGCGGCGTTTTACACCCACAGCTCTACGGTGGAGCCGCCGGTGCGGGCCTTGTGCACCACCACCTGCCGGTCGATGCGGTCCTTGAGCGCCCCCACATGGGAGATGATGCCCACCAGCCGGTCGCCCTCGGTCAGACCGGAGAGCACCCGGATGGCCAGCTCCAGCGATTCCTCGTCCAGCGAGCCGAAGCCCTCGTCCAGGAACAAAGTGTCCAGCCGGATGCCCCCGGCACTGCTCTGCACCTCGTCCGAAAGGCCGAGCGCCAGCGCCAGCGAAGCCTTGAAGCTCTCGCCGCCGGAAAGGGTCTTTACGCTGCGGCGGGTGCCGTTGTAGTGGTCGATGACGCCAAGGTCCAGCCCGGACTGGCTGCGCTGGTTCTCTGCACCGATGCGCTCCAGCTCGTACTGCCCGGCGGTCATCTGCATCAGCCGGGTGTTGGCGTAGCGCAGAATGCGGTCCAGATAGTTCATCTGGATGTAGGCTTCCAGTTTGATCTTCTGCTTGCTGGTCAAAGTGCCGCCCGCCGTAGCAGCCAGTGCGCTGACCCACTGCCACCGGCTTTCCAGCGCCTGCCGCGCTTCGGCGGCAGCGCGGTACTGCGCCGCTGTTTTGCGGTTGGGCAGCAATTGTGCCGAAAGCTGCTTTTCCCGGCTGCGCAGGGTCTCCCGCGCGGCGGTCAGCGCGGTCTGCTGTGCGGTAAGCTCCTCGGCGCTGCGAGCGGGCAATTCCTTTTGAGCAGCGGTCTGCTGTGCGGTCAGCGCCTCCACGGCGGCTTCGGCGGCGGCAACGGCCTGCTCGGCCTGTTTCAGCTTGCGCTGCGCCGTGTCCATGCCGGTGCGCAGGGTGCGGCGGTCGGCTTCCAGCTTGTCCAGCGCTGCCTGTGCGTCCGCGCGCCGGGGATAGGGCAGGGCGGCGCGCCGCTCTGCGATTTGACCCTCCAGCGCGTCAGCACTTGCATTCTGGGCGGCGGCGCTGCGGTCAGCTTCGGCAGCGGCCTGTTCCAGCGCCGGGCGCTGGCGGGTCTTGTTTTGCCGGTCAGCTTCCAGCTGCGCCTTGCGGCGGCAGTCAGCTTCGGCCTGCCGGCACAGTGTGGCGCAGTCTGCCTGTGCCGTCTGCAAAGCGGCGCTCTCCTCGGCCAGAACGTTGGTCATCAGGGCAAAGGTGAGGGGCACCGTGCCCTCCGGGGCGGTAAAGCGCTCCGGCAGCAGGGTCTCGGCGTCCCGCCGGAGAGAAGTCTTTGCTTCGTTGGCGGCGGCAAGGGCGCTCTGGGCGGCAGCGCTGGCGTTCTGTGCCTGCCGGTCAGCTTCCGCAGCGGTCTGTCGTGCGGCTTCCACCTGTGCCTGCGTGGGCGCAGTATGGGGCAGCAGGGCGCGGGCGGGGTGATGGGTACTGCCGCACACCGGGCAGGGCGCGCCCTCGACAAGGCTCTCGGCCAGCAGCCCGGCCTGTGCGTCCAAGAATGCCCGTTCCAGCGCGTCCCGCCGGGCGCGGGCTTCGTCCTGTGCGGCGGCAGCGGCGCGGTAACTCTCCTGCGCCTTGTGTGCGGCCTTGGCCTGTCGCTGGCAGTCCGCAAGGCGCTGTTCCAGCTTTGCCAGCGCTTCGCCGCGCTGTGCCAGCTGGGTGCTGTGGGTTTGCAGCGCCAAAAGCCGGGTGTCTGCGTCTGCCAGTGCGGAAAGTTCAGTCTCAGCGGCGGCAAGGGCAGCGTTCAGGCTGTCCAGCTGGGTGCGCCGCTTTTGTGCCTGTGCCGCTGCCAGCCGGGCGGCGTCCCGCGCTTCGGTCTGCTGGCGGCAGAGGGTGTCCAGCGCATCATAGGCCGCAAGGGCGCTCTGTGCCTGCGTCACCTGCGCGGTGAGGGCATCCAGCTGCGCAGCGTCCCCGGCGTGGCGGTCGGCTTCGGTGCGGGCAGCATCCAGTGCGGGCTTTGCGGCGGCAAGCTCTGCCTGACGGGCAGTCAGCTGCTGCGCCAGCCGCTGCGCCTGTGCGGCAGCACCCAGCTGCTGCTGTACCGTGTCCAGCTGGGCTTCGGTGGCTTGCAGGGCGGTGCCGGCTTCTTCCAGCGCTGCCGCCTGCCGGGCAGTCAGGGCGTCCAGCAAGGCAAGCGCCGTTTCCGGTACGGTCTGGGCACACAGGGTGCGCAACGCCTCGGCATCCGGGTCCTCCGGGCTGAATTGCAACCCACCCAGCAGGCTGTCCAGTTTGGCGTTCTGAGCGGTGCGCTGCTGGTTCAGCGCGGCGGCTTCTGCCTGCAAACGCTCCTGCAGTTGGGCATAGCGCTGGGTGCGGAACAGCTTGCGGAAGATGCGGCTGCGCTCCTCCGTAGAAGCGTTGAGCAGCTTTGTGAACTGCCCCTGCGCAATGAGCACGATCTGAGAAAACTGGTTGTAGTCCAGCCCGATGATCTCCTGCACGGCGGCGGTCACGTCCTTGGCTTTGGTCACCGGCGGGCGGTCGTCCGGGTAGGTCAGGGTGGCATCTGCCTTTTCGGTGGTCATGCCCTCGCCCCGGGCTTTGGGACGCTGATACTCCGGGTTGCGGCGCACCGTGTAGCGCACGCCGTGCACCTCAAATTCCAGCTCCACAAAGGTGGGGGTCTTGTCGTCTGCGTACTTGCAGCGCAGCATGGAGCCCTCCCGGATGCCGCTGCTGGAATGATCGTACAGCGCATAGGTGATGGCGTCAAAAAGGGTGGTCTTGCCCGCGCCGGTGTCGCCGGTAATGAGGTACAGCCCGCCTTTGCCCAGTTTTTCAAGGTCAAGGGTAGTCTGGGCGGCATAGGGGCCAAAGGCCGAAAGGGTCAGTCGCAGCGGTCTCATACAGTGTCGCCCTCCTTCCAGATCTCCTCGATCAGTTCCTGACAGAATGCCGTTTGCTCGGCGGTCAGGGGCTGGTTATTTTGCAGCTGGTAAAAGGCAGCCAGATGTTCCAGCGGGGAGATGCTCTCGGTGCGCTCCGGGGCGCAGATCTCCTGCTGCTGGCGGGTGCGCTGGTTGTCGTAGTCCAGCTGCATCAGGTTGGGGTAGATGACCCGCAGCCGCGCCAGCGCATCCGGTACATCCTGTTCATCGGTCAGGGTGATGTACAGATAGTCGTCCACGGCGGTGCCCTCGTAGCAGCGGCGGTCGGTCAGCTCCATGTAGCTGCCCCGCAGCCCGCGCAGGTCGTGCCGGGGGGTCAGGGGCGCGGTGGTGATGTGCACTTCGCTCTTTGCGCCCAGCTCCACAAAGGTGGCGCTTTTGTGCTGCCCCGTCTCCGAGAAGGAATATTTCAGCGGCGTGCCGCAGTAGCGCAAGGTCTCCCGCCCCACCTTCTGCGGGCTGTGCAGATGCCCCAGCGCCACATAGTCAAAGGCATCGAACAGAGCGGCGTCCACGCTGTCCACCCCGCCCACCGAGGGTTCTTCGCTCTCGCAGGCGGCAGCACCCGCCACAAACTGGTGCGCCACCAGCACGCTGCGGTGGCCGGGGTCCGGGGTGCAGTGCCGCAGCACGCAGGCAAGGGCGTCGTTGTAGCTCTCAATAGGCTCGTCCGGCCAGACGTGCCGCACCATGGCGGGCTTCAAAAAGGGCAGTAAGTACACATCCACCGTGCCGTGGGCATCTTGCAGGGGGATGGGCTGCGGCGCGCCGGTGAACACCGGGCTGACGTAGACCCGGCTGTCGGCCAGCAGGGCAGAGCCAAAGGCCACCCGGTCGGCAGAATCGTGGTTGCCGCTGATGGCGAACACCGGCAGCTTCCGCGCCGCCAGCTGGGTTAAAAACCAGTCCAGCAGCCGCACCGCTTCGGCAGGGGGGACGGGCTTGTCGTAAAGATCCCCGGCCAGCAGTACGCCGTCCACAGGGGTCTCATCCAGCAGAGTTAGGATCTCTTCCAGAATATACCGCTGCTCCTCCAGCATGGAAAACTCGCACACCCGCTTGCCCAGATGCAGGTCGGACAAATGCAGAAAACGCAAACAGGAACACCGCCTTTCAAAAAAATGCTTTGCCCCATTATAGCGCAGCCGCCGCCGCAGGCGCAACCAAGGAGAACAGAAAAACGGCAA
>OGGA01000896.1_pt1 | contig 18073 bp, 10 predicted proteins | sample 1571041 | NCBI WGS metagenome assembly OGGA01 (sample SAMEA2582057, study PRJEB24529) | metagenome | biome: Human gut stool | place: China | collected 2011 | reverse complement strand
AACGGCCGTCACCCCGATACTGACATTCAGACCTTTTTTGATCCGCCCGATTTTTCCTGCACCGTAGTTCTGTCCGGCATACGTTGCAAGCGCAGCTCCAAGTGCCATGTACACCTGCATCACAATATTCTGAATCTTGCTTGTCGCAGAGTAAGATGCAATATACATGGAACCTAGCAGATTCAATGAAGATTGTACGATCATCGTTCCAATTGCCGTGATGGAAAACTGCAGTCCCATCGGAACACCCATTCCGCACAATGTCATCATGTACGTTTTATTTACCTGCATTTCCTCTTTTTCCGGATGCAGTATCTCAAAATGTCTGATACTGTAAATAAGGCATCCCACACCGGAGATCAGCTGTGAGATCACCGTTGCCCATGCTGCACCTTCCACTCCAGTTCCGAGCACTACGATAAAAAACAGATCCAGTCCGATATTAATGACCGCAGCGATCACCAGAAACACAACCGGTGTCCTGCTGTCCCCCATGGAACGGATAATTCCCGAAACCAGATTGTACAGATAGGTGACCGGAATCCCCCAGAAAATGATCACAATGTAACGGTATGCACCGTCAATGATATTTTCCGGTGTGCGCATCAGCTCCAGGATCGGCATACAGAAAATGACCGTCACGATCGTCATGACCACTGCAAAAATAGCAGAGAGGTAAATGGCGTTCATCATAAAGCCACGCATGCCCTTATAGTCTCCTGCGCCGAATTTGTGTGCCAGAGGAATCGCAAATCCGTTGCACACTCCCATACAGAATCCGATGATAAGAAAGTTGACGGAGCCTGTGGAACCTACCGCTGCAAGGTCATCTACTCCGAGGAAACGTCCTACGATCAACGTATCCATCAGATTGTAAAACTGCTGAAATAAAAATCCAAACAAAAGTGGTACGGAAAATCCAAGAATCAGCTTCATTGGCGATCCGTTTGTCATATCCTTCGTCATATCTTTTTCCCTCGAAAAAATTGTGGTGATATCACATATCACCACAATAAGTATTAAAAACTTCAAAAAACGTATCCGTCTTCATCCCGGAACCTGTCTCAAGTTCCAGATTCTCCCAGAGTTCTTCGTTGATATTCGAACTCAGGGAAGAAACAAATCCATTGTATTCATCATCAAAAGCTTCTTTTTCTCTTTTGTCTACAATATTGGCTTTGTTCGCCTCCGTCAGCTCCTGATTGTATTTGTTCAGGCATTTAATGAAATAAAAGCCTCCATCCACTGTGATCTTACCGGAAACTTCATCATTTTCCATCTGAAATGCGATCTCTTCTACCGCAGCCGGGAGGTCATCCCTGGAAATATTTACCTGAATGCTGCCAAGCTCATTATAATTATTGGCGAGTGTTGCAAAATCTTCTCCCTGGGCTAATCTGGATGCGATCTCATTTGCCCGGCTCTCATCCGAAACAAAAATCTGCATGATCTCCATCACCCGTGCCTCATCATCGCTGACCTCCTCATTCACCGCTTTTGTGAGTGAGTGGTACACTTTCTGTGCCAGCGCATAATGCTCATAGTACTCTTTGATGTCACTCTCCGAAACGCCCATATAGGCAGTCTCCTCCTCCGTGAGCGAGGCAAAGTACTCCTCTGCCGCCTGAGCAGTCTTTTCCTTTTCTTCTTCGGAAAGTTCCATCTCTTTTTCTTTTGCAAGCTGGTCTAAGCAGACCACCTGTGCCAGCTCCCGCATTGTGATATTTTTCACATAGTTTTCCAGGGAACTGTCTCCAAAATCATGCTGCCAGAGATCAAGTCCATAGGCAGTTCCGTAAATATTCTGGTAATTCACAAGATATACCTTCGCCTCTTTCAGCCCACAGGACACGTTTCCGATTCGAAATACCTGGCGATTGTTCAATGTGTTTGAGACGATCACTTCCTTATTTCCTATCTTGCATCCTGTGAGCAGAAAGGAAAAGCAGAGCAGACATATCAGTGTCATTTTTTTTCTGTTTTTTTTCATGCTGTTCATTTAAGCTTCCATAGCTTTTAAAATGCTTCTCGCAACAGAGATTCCGTTTGCGGATGCCTGCTGCAGACCACGGGTTACCGATGCTCCGTCACCGATGGCACGAAGACCTTTTACGCTTGTCTCAAAGTCTCTGTTTACAACAACCTTGTTCGAGTAGAATTTTACTTCGACACCATATAATAAAGTCTCATCACTTGCAATACCCGGCGTCACCTTATCAAGTGCAAGGATCATCTCCTCAATGTCCACCATAATACGATGTGGGAATACAAGGGAAAGATCTCCCGGTACCGCATCCTTTAACGTAGGGATCAGGTTATTTCTGCAGAGACGCTCCTCTGTCGTTCTTCTTCCTCTTCTGAAATCACCGAAGGTCTGTACCAGAATTTTTCCATCGCAGAGCATGTTGGAAAGCTGTGCGATCTGCTTGCCGTATTCGATCGGTGTTTTGAATGGCTTTGTAAAATTCTTGGATACAAGGATTGCAAAGTTGGTATTGTTTGTCTTTAAATCTTTGGATTTATAAGCGTGTCCGTTTACAACTGCAAGTCCGTTGTCGTAGTACTCTGTCGCAACTTCACCGGATGGATTCGTACAGAAGGTACGTACTTTATCGTCAAATGTCGGTGTATGGTAAACTAATTTTGCCTCGTAAAGGTTATCATTTAAGAATTCCATAACCTCGTCACGCACTTCCACACGGACACCGATATCTACCGTACCGACCTGCGTCTCGATCCCATGACCGTTACAGATGTGTGAGAACCAGTCTGCTCCCTCACGTCCGACTGCAGATACGACCTCTTTTGCATGGTATGTTTCATCTTTGTCTGTCACAAGTCCTTTTACCTGGCCATCTTCAATGATGATATCTTTGACCATGGTATTGAACTCCATCTCAACACCCTGCTCTAACAGATGCTCCTGCAATCTGGAATAAATCTTATATCCTTCCTCTGTTCCAAGGTGACGGATCGGACATTCGATGAGTTTTAAGTTTGCTGTGATCGCTTTTCTACGGATCTCGCGGATTTCTTTTTCTTTATCCACACCGTAAACTTTTGTATCTGCTCCGAATTTTAAATAAATATCATCGGATTCTTTTAATAATGTAACAGTCTCATCATATCCTAAAATCTCCGGAAGATTTCCACCTACGTCCGGGGATAAAGATAATTTTCCATCGGAGAATGCTCCTGCTCCGGCAAATCCGGTCGTGATGGAACATGGCTGACAGCCTACACATACTTTTGTCTTTCTCTTCGGACACTGTCTGTTCTCGATACGGCGTCCTTTTTCAATCATTAAAATCTTCAGGTCTTTGTTGGCATGGATCAGTTCATATGCACAGAAAATACCGGAAGGACCTGCCCCAATAATAATCACATCATAATTTTTCATGTAGTTTTCTCCTTGTTATAAAATGCTTTTTTACAGTTTTTTGCACTGTAAAATGGCTTACTCGTTCTGTTTGCTTTGCAAACTTTTTGAGTATAATAAACTATTTTTCGTTTGTCAATCCTATTTTCAAAAATTGTTGAAGTAATAAATTGTTGAAATACGTAACCATTCAGCCCCCATTCGTAAGTTTATGAAAGCTGCCTTGGTTTGAATCGTTACAAACCTAAGCTTCCACGATCAGATATCTGCCATCCGGGAGGGCAAAAACTTCGCTTGCCTCCTCCAGATCCCTGAGTGACATTCCCTCGATATCAGCCCCCTGATCTTCGAAATAAGCTTTTACCTCTTTCAGATTCATACAGACGACCGCCATGCAGTCCTCTAAAAATTCCTCTGCCTCTTCCATTGTCTCTGCCACTGGCTCCGGCAGAAGCTGTTCCTGATGTGCCAGAAAATATTCTAAACATGTCTCATCATATTGCATTTTATTTGCTCCTCTCCTCATATGTGTTGTTGATAATTTCTAAATTTTAATTTAGGATCTACGAGAATTTAGAAATCATCCAATCTACTATTTCATGCAGTTTACCATAGATAGGGATCGATTCCAAGCTTTTGCAGCTCCTTATAAATGCGTGCAACCGGAAGTCCGACCACATTATTGTAATCACCTTCAATCCCTTCAATATAAATGGCACATTTTCCCTGGATCCCATAGGCACCGGCTTTATCCATCGGCTCTCCGGTCGCCACATAACGGTCGATCTCAGGTTCCGACAACGGCTTCATGGTAACTTCTGTTTTCTCGTAAAAGGTATGTGCGCCCGCTCGTCCGTTTTTATCCAGAAACACAAACGTAACGCCTGTATACACGGCATGTTTTCTTCCCGACAGAAGTGTGAGCATCCGCTTTGCATCGGCTTCATCTTTCGGCTTTCCAAGGATGGTATCATCACATGCAACGACGGTGTCTGCCCCGATCACTAAGATATCCTGCGGTGTCATCAGTTCCCCATGTCCGCTCTCATATGTTTTTACCATTGCTGCGACCTCTGTCGCTTTCTGCTCGGAAAGCTCCATCACAACCTCCTCCGGCGCGCTTTTCGAGATAACTTCCTCCCCTTTCGCCGGGCAGATTTCAAATTCCAGTCCGATCTGTTCTAACAATTCTTTTCTTCTCGGCGATGCCGAGGCAAGTATGATCTGTCCCATAAATTTCCTCACTTAACCGTTTACTTTATCTTGACAAGACACCGTTTTTTGAAAAATGAAATGCCATAGCATAGAATCTGATCATAATCATCTTCATACTCCTTTGCATACAGACGTTCATCTATCTGTTGCAACGCAGTATTACATGTACTTTCCAGTTTTTCCTGATTTTTCGTGTATTTTGCTTCAAAAATCGCAACACGTCCATTAACCGGATCATATACGACCACATCACTACGCCCTTCGCCATGCTCCTTATTCGAATCCACCATATATCCGGCACCTGTAAAGATTCCTGCAAGAAACGCATGATAAAAATCCTCTTTATAATCGTGATAACTGATTGTGCGTCGTAAAAGAATATTCATTTCTTTTGTCAGATTCACACTGTCACCATTCCACACTGCATCAAACAATAAAGTCCGATTCCATTTTCTGGTACTGTCATCAAACCACTGTATAACCGTCGTTTCAAATATATCCCTGATTTCTTCATTCGGTATCATAAGTGCAATCGCACCGTCAGGCAGCACCTCATCCGTTTGTTCATTCCGCGCTTTTGTGAGGTATCCTGTCAGATACAGCATACTCCACAGGTTATCCTCCGAAGAATGTAAATAATCGTAAGTCAGATTTTCATCCACACGCTGAACAATTGTTTCTCCAGCCATTAAATTTTCCAGCTTCTTCGTGATGCTGCTTCCTGAATGATCGATAAAAGAACGAATAATTGCATTATCGCTGGTATTTTTCCAATAACTGACCGGCTTAGCCTGTGGATTGTGCTGCAGCTCCAGCAGATAATTCATCACATCCCACGGACAATAAACATCAAAGTCACCAAAGTGATATCCGTCATACCATTTTCGGATATTTTCCGCCTGATCTTCTGTCTCTGCATCTGCTAAAATCTGATCCACCTCGCTCTGGACAAAGCCAAAGTATTCATTCAGGCGTGAATCTGTGATAGTGTCAGACACAAAATTATTGGTTCCTGTAAAAATACTTTCTTTAGCAATTTTCAGACATCCTGTGACAACAGCAAAACAAAGTGCCTGATTATCTTTCAAAGCCTGCAATAGTCCTTTCATGACATCTAACATCTCGTTGTAGTAACCATGCGCATTTGCCTTTGCAACCGGAACATCATACTCATCTATCAAAAGTACTACTGCCTTACCATAATGCTGCTGCATCATAGTCGTCAAAAGAACAAGACTGCTTTTCACTTCTTTTTCCGAACCACATCCATGCGCAATATTTGTAAACGTTTTCTTTTGAAACTCCGTTACATGACTGTCTTCAAGCAGATAAAGATGTTTGTTATACAGATCGGCAAACACCATTGTCAGCATATCGTATGCACTTGTAAAGTTCAGACCATCCACCTGCCGGAATGATACGGAAACCGTCGGACATTGATTCATCCACTTGCTGCATAATTCACTCTGGCGTGCAATCTCAAGACCTTCAAATAGTTTCCGACTGTTTTTTCGAATATCAAAAAAGCTTTCTAGCATACTCATTCCGAGTGTTTTTCCAAATCGACGTGGTCGGGTGATCAACGTCACTTCTGCTTCTGTTTTGAGAAGTTCCTCGATCAGACCAGTTTTATCAACATAATAAAATCCATTATTGCGGATTTTTTCAAAATTAGAAATACCAACCGGGATGTTTAAGGCTTTCATTTTTGCGACTCCTTCCTCCGTTCTCATGATTTCTATGATACCATGAATCACTTATGCACACAAGAAAATATCGTCTGATTGCTCTATACGATCGCTCTATACGAAAATCACCGGAATCATTAAGACTCCAGTGATCTTCGTGCATACATTTATTCAATTGAAATCAGCTTTTCTAACCGGAACGAGTAGATCAGAATCTCCTTCACCTTCAGTTTCCGGGTGGCAAAAACCCGCTCCAACGCATCCGCATAAAGCTTTAACTGTGTTGCATAACGGTCAATCAGCTCCTGCGCAGTATCCACACGATCTGTCTTGTAATCCAGGACTGTGATTCCGTCATCCTCAATCCAGAAAACATCAATGATTCCCTGAATTAAAGTTAAATCTTCCTCATGCATATGATTTTCCCGCGACACATTTTCTAACACAATTTCCTGTTGTGCATTTTCAGTCTGCACCTCATTTTCTATCATCTGCGCACCTGCTCCGAAACCATAATTTTCCAGTTCTTCTTCCGTAAATCCCATGACAAATGGTTTCTCACGGTAAAGCGCTCCCATGCGCTGTGCGAGAGCCATCCGCTTTCCTGTTTCCGAGGAAACAAAATCTGCCACAATCCGCTCTTTCACAAGTGTGCGCATATCCGCAGTGATCTTCTCCTCTTTTTCCATAGCGTCCATCTGTTCCTGTACGCTTTTTTCTGAAGTAAAATCATAGCACTCCATGACACGGTGCACCGCAGTACCACGTAACGCTCCACGGTTTACCTGCACTCCCTGACCGCTTACATTCTGATCTGGCGTGATTTTCTCCTGCCTTTGTATAAAGAGAGGAATCGTTGGCGTCACAGGTTCTTCCAAAAATGCCGGAATGGTCTCCTCCTGCTCCGCCTCAAATTTCTCACGCATTGCACGGTGCTTTAATTCGGATACGGAATATTTGTTTTTCCGCAAAATGTCTGTCTGATAGGGATAACGCTGCGAAAACCGCTGTTTTAACTGTCCAACCAGCTGTGTGTCCGCCGCTTCAATCTCTTCGATCCGCTCTGTCAGATCTTCATTTTGCTCTAACTGGTTTTCCACTTCGTCTAAGACAAGCTCTGCCGCTCCCACGATCCGGACCGGGTATTTGTCCCCATAGGAAAGCACTGCCGGAAGTATCCAGTCCAGATAACCGGAAGCCCCTTCTCTTGTAAGGTAGGAAAGCGGTCTGTCTGCTGCTTTCGAAAGATTCGCCTGCTGTCTGTAAAATTCCACTTTTTCGGCTGCATCTTTTAAGGGTCCGGTGAGAATGAGCTTTTCTTTTGCACGGGTTAAGGCAACGTAAAGTACACGAAGTTCCTCGCCGAGATTTTCCAGCTCGATCTGCTTTGCAATCGCCTTCTTTGCGATAGTCGGTGATTTGATACGCTTTTTTCCGTCCATGTAGTCAAGACCGATGCCGAGTTCCGGGTGAAGTACCATTTTGCTCCGCGTGTCCTGCTTATTGAAATTTTTGCCCATTCCGCTCACGATCACAATCGGAAACTCAAGACCTTTGCTCTTATGGATACTCATGATCCGGACAACGTCCTCGTTCTCCCCGACCATGTCTGCCTCACCGAAATCCACATCATATTTTTGCAGCTCATCGATATAACGCACAAAATGAAACAGTCCTTTGTAACTCGTCTTTTCGTAGGCTGCGGCTTTTTCCAAAAGCATGTTTAAATTCGCTGTTCTTCTGCTTCCTGCCGGCATTGCCGCCACATAATGACCGTATCCGGTCTCGCGCAGGATGATCTCGATCAGCTCATGGATCGGAGTGTCCGGGACGAGCTGCCGTAATTGCCTGTATTTTTTGTAAAATTTGAGCAATTTCCGGTGAGCGGTTGTCTCTATATCATCTTCTTTTTTCCCGTCCGCGTTTCTTCCCTGCTTCTGATCTGCCTCTGAATCTGCCTCTGAATCTGAAATTTCTTTTTGCCCGTCCTCTTCATAAAGTCCTTCTGCCAGTTCGAGCACCGCTTCATGAAAAGGCACACTGCCATCTTCAAGCCTTAACACCGCAAGCTCCTCATCAGTAAGCCCTGCCATCGGCGAGCGGAGTACTGCCGCCATCGGGATATCCTGCCTTGGGTTATCCAAAAGCCTCAGCATGGACAGCACCGTCTGTACTTCCACCGTGGAAAAATATCCGGTCGAAGAAACCGTGTGCGCCGGGATCCCATTTCCGTTCAGCACTTCCACAAGGGAATCCGCCCAGCCGGACAGGCTGCGAAGCAAAATTACAATATCGGAGTAACGTGCCGCCCGAAGTTCTCCGGTCGCCTTATCGGTGACAGGCTGCGTTTTCATCAGGTGTCTGATCTCCTCCGCCACAATTTTTGCTTCTAACGTCTTTTTATCGGAAAGTTCTGTGTCCTCCAATAATTCGTCATTGCTGCCTGCGAGCAGGATCTCCGGGGTGAAGTCTGCGCTGACAGGATAGCTTGCCCCCGGATACAGTGCAGCCTCCGCGTCATACTCCACATTTCCAAGACTCCGCGCCATAATTTTATAAAAAATATCGTTTGTGCAGGTTAAGACTTCCTCTCTGCTCCGGAAGTTTTTGTGCAGGTCGATACGCTGCGTGGTGCTCTCTTCCAGCGAATAGGAATCGTATTTTTTCATGAAAAGTTCCGGTCTTGCGAGACGGAACCGGTAAATACTCTGCTTTACATCCCCGACCATGAAAATATTATTTTCCCCACGCTCCTCTCTGGAAATGGAGCGAAGCAGTGTCTCCTGCACTTCGTTGCTGTCCTGATACTCGTCGATCATGATCTCCTCAAAGGTATCCCGGAACTCTTCCGCAGTCTTTTTCGCCTTCTCCGTCTCCTCATCCACAAGGATCTGCAATGCAAAATGTTCCACATCATGGAAATCCACCAGATTTTTCCGGCGTTTTGCGGCTGCAAACTCATCTGCAAACTGCTTTGTGAGACGGACAACCTCCTCTAACATCGGCTCCGTGCGCTCTAACTGCTCTATCATCATCTCCGGCGAACAGAAAAAATATTGTTTACATAACTTCTTTACTACATCCTTCGCCTGCTCCCTGAGACTTTTTACCAGCTCCAATTTATCGGGATCTCCCTCAAAACCTCTGCTGCTCGCAAGTCTGTCGTATTTGATATCGGAAAGCGCCACGGACAGTTCACAGAAAGATGTTAGTTTTGACAAACTCTCATATTTTTCCAGATCGCTTCGCACCGCTTTCTCATACATATCCGGTCCGTCATCCTGCTGTGTGACCGCAAGCGCCTGCTTTAGGAGCTGTTCGCAGTCTTTTAAGACAAAGCGGATGTTTTTCGTGAGCGGAGCAAGCCATTCTGCGCGGTCTAACTCCTCCCTGTTTTCGATGCGGTCGATTCCCACAAAGGAATCAAGCCATTTTTCCGGCCACGGATAACTTCTGGAAAACTCATATAACTGAAGGATCATCTCATTTAATGCAGCATCGGTCCGCCCCGAAGCATAGCCCTCCACAAAATCGGAAAATGCTTCCGAAGGCTCTTCATAGTTTTGCTCTAAAACTTTGCCAAGGACATCCTCGCGCAGCAATTTTAACTCACCCTCATCCCCGATACGGAAATTCGGTTCCAGATCGATCTCATGAAAATGATTGCGCACCACGTACAGACAGAAGCTGTCGATGGTCGTGATCTGTGCATTGTGAATCAAGGTCAGCTGTCTTAACAGATGCTCATCCCCCGGCTGTTCATCTAACGCTTTCTCGATCGCATTTCCGATCCGCTCCCGCATCTCTGCCGCAGCCGCATTGGTAAATGTCACGATCAGCAGATGGTCAATGTCGACCGGATGATTTTTGTCTGTTATGATTTTCACGATCCGCTCTACTAAAACAGCGGTCTTTCCAGAACCTGCTGCCGCAGATACCAATATATTTCGATTTCTTAAGTCAATGACCTGCTGCTGCTCTGTGGTCCATGAAACTCCCATATTTCTCACTCCTGTTATTTACTGTTCCTGCTTTTCGTTTTCCATACGCTTTAATATCTCGTCCGCGCTGTCAAATTTTTCCAGTTTATGATAGGAATAACCCGGCATCCGGGTGTCAAAACCGCAGACGGTATGGTATGGACAGTAATCACAGCCACTTTTTCCGTCCAGCGAGTATGGATGAATCGAAATATCTCCGGCAAAGATTTTTTTCCCGGTCTCTTTGATTTTCTCCTGTACATAATCAGACATCACAGAAAAATCGTAAGTACTGGCAACCTTGGAAGTTGCTTTTAAGCTTCCGTCCGTTTTTTTTCCGATTGGGATGACCGAAGAATTTCCGGCAAAATCTGAATCCATCGCCTCATAGATTTCCGGATCATCGTTCACCAGACCATTTAATTTTAACTGCTCCAAAACGCTGTTTCGTATTTCTGCCTCTGTCTCATTTCCAAGTCCGTCTACTATCGGATTTTGAATGTGATAGTAGAAAATACCCGCCGGTTCCGCTTTTTTGCCCGGATGGCGTTTTTCCTCTAATTCCAATGCCGCATTCATATAGACCACAAGCTGTAATTGCAGTCCGTGATACAGATTGACGAGTGAAAAACTCGTGTTTCCCGATTTATAATCAATAATCTTCACATAAACTTTATCCGACGTCTCGTAAGTGTCCACACGGTCAATCCTGCCGAGCAGGTTCATTTTTTCCTCATCACTCAGCTGAAAACGGATGGCGTCCAATTTATCTGCCCGCGAAAAGGACACCTCAAAATCACTCGGCACAAATTTTCCCTTCTGGATCTGGGTGGTAAGTGCCCACACCGTGCGCTTGATGGTCTGGCGCATCCGACCGGTCAGGTAACGGTTTCTCACGTTCTCAAACGCTCCGGCATTTTTGCACCCAGCAATCGCGTCATTCATGCTCTCCTCTATAAAAGTCTCCTGCACATCCTCCGGGATGTTAAACCAGGTGTACTCTGATTTTTCCACACGTCTGGAAAAATGTTCAAGCGCATCATGGTAAATATTTCCCATGTCCACGCTTGCAAACTCTAAAAGCTGACGCTCCTTTAGGCGTAAACCGTAATTCAGATAATGCGCGTAGGCACACGCCGCAAAACGCTCCAGTCTTGTGACGCTGTTCTCCAACACGGTTCCATAAAGTGCCTGCGTCACTGCGTGGCTGATTGGCTCATCGCTGTGCACTTCGTAGGCAGTTTTTAAAAGTTTTTCCGTTTCCGGCTTCCACTCGGAATCTGTGAGGTAGAATTTTGAGAGAGCATTCCATAATTTTCTTTTTTCTACCTGAGAAAAATCAGATGCCCTGTCATTATCCTGCAGTCCCTCCAGGAAAAACGCCATGCTGCTCTTCGGCGTCATGATGCAGTCCGCAGAAGTTGTCTCCTCGATTTCCTCCACCGTTTTCTCCGGGAACATTTTCAAGAGCGTTCCAACAAAATACGACCTTCTAAGTGCTTTTCCGTCCGCATTCACTTTTGAAAAAGTCACATATAAAAAATCAGATGGCTTCGTCACATTCAGATATAGATAAAAGCGCTGGATGAACACTTTTTCACGCGCACCCGGTGCAAGTTCCAGATGACATGCCACCATTTTCTCACGTTCAAACTGCGAGATGATACCTCCGGCATTGCCCGCTTTCGGCACAACACCGTCATTGACACCGATGAAAAATAAGATTTTGATATGGTTCAATCTGGTTCGCTCGATGTCACCGATCGTCACTTTATCATTTCCCGGCGGGATCACGCCGACTCTTGCAGCCTCAAATCCGGCGTCTAAAATATCCGCATACTCTTTGACCGGAAGCACTTCGTCTCCCAGGAAGTCCACAACCTTATCAAACAGATCCATGACAATTTTGTAAATCTGGGCGTACTCTTTCGCCTTGACCTGATTGCCCTGCCGTTCAAATTCCAGTTCTTTTTGTTTTAATTTTTGTTCTATTTCTAATTTTTCAATTAATTCATACAACACAGTGGTCTCGTCACGCACAGTCTTTCCCTGTGTGAACGCTTCCGATAACGGTGCAAAGAAGCCATAAATCTTTTCCCGCACCTCATTCATTTCTGTGAGGTTCTCTTTTTCGGTATCATCGAACACAAACGTCCACTGTTTTTCCCATTTTTTTCTGCCGCGTATCCCTTTGGCAAGCACATAGTTTTCCAGCAGATCGATCTGCTGCTCTGTGATATCGGTCAGACCGCAGCGCAGAAAACGGAACACGCTCTCATAAGAGAAATCAAGTTCCACCACCTCAAGCACCGCACGGATAAACTCGATAAAAGGATGAAACAGAATGGTTCTCGTCTGGTCGAGAAAGTACGGAATATCATACGCTGCAAAAATCTCATCCACATAGTTGTCGTAAAGACTGACGTCCCCGGTCACCACTGCGATATCCTTATAACAGTACTGTTTCTCACGCACAAATTTCGTGATCTCACGCGCCACAAAGTGAAGCTCTTCCCTCGGATTTTTAAGGCTCACGATCCGCAGTTCATCCTCCTTCTGCCGCCATTTATGATAATACGGTCGAAACAGATTCTGCTCCATGAAGTACAGGGATGGAGCATTTTTATATCTGTGATTTTTTCCATCGGAAGATCGGAAGAGCGTCGTGTAGGGAAAGAGGCTCCTCCACCGTGACATGAAGTTCCTCTGCCATTTTCATCAGCACCGAAACCGTCTTTTTACTCATGGAAAAAAGTTCCTGCTCGCCCCTGCAATGGTAAAAATCCTCGCTTGCATCCATCGTCACGGAGACAATGATACGCTCTGATAACACTAAAAGTTTTCTAAGAAGCTGATTCTGTATCGGTGTAAAACCGGTAAATTCGTCAAACACAATCACGCTGTCTTTTATAATATTCGAATCCTCTGCGGCATCGCACAATAGCGATAACACTTCCTCAGAGGTGATATACTGCCCTTGCAGATATTCAGAAAAACTGTGATACATGACCGAGATATCCTGCATTTTCAGGCGCAATGTCTCCCCGACATCCTCCGTCTCCAAAAATGTATCCAATTTTTCTGGTGACACGTTATACTGCGTCAGCTCGGAAATGAGGGATTTCACCTCACTGATGTACCCCATCCGGTTTAAGTTACCGCCCAGCACACTTAAGTTTTTCTTCTGCTCCCCTGCAAGCTTGCGGAGCACCAGATTCTTTCCGGTCTCCTCCAACACGCGCAGGTTCTGTTTCCCAAGCTCGTCAAACACACGATATGCAAGGCGTGCAAAACTTAACACATCCACGTTCATGATAGCATGTGACTTTTCAAGCCGCACAAGTTCGCGCTGTGTCTGCATGGTGAACTGCTCCGGCACAAGCACCAGATAATTTTTCTCCGGATGCTCTGCCGCTTCTTTTAGTATGTTCCTATATAAATAGGATGATTTTCCACTTCCTGAATTTCCGAAAATAAATTGCAGCGACATGTTTTTCCCTTACTTTTTTCAAATTCTAATTTTCGTTTTCTGTTCCTTTTCATAGTACATCATTCTATCTTTTTTGACTAGAATAAAGTTCCCGGCTTATGATGTTTTCCATCAGAAAATTTCTCCAAAAGAATGGAACAAAAAAGCTGCCATACAATCCGGGAATTTCTCCTTTCAGTACGACAGCCGTAATCACTGATCTCTATTTCTGTGCTTTTGTCTTTTTCTTCCGGTAACCATTGATGTCATATTTTCTTTCATACTCATCAAAGTATGCCATGTAAGTGTCATTCTTTAACTCGCGGACACTCTTTAAATACTCATGGGTATCAAAGTCTGCCGCCTCAAGCTCGATCATGGCAACTGCGATGTTCGAGCAGTGTGCTGCGATTCGTTCCAGGTTCGTCAGCAGATCATTAAACGCAAATCCCTGCTTCATCTCGCATTTTCCGGTGCGGAGTCTTGCGATATGACGCAGTTTCAGTTCATCGCAGAGGATACCGATCAGTTCGCGGAGTGGTTCTACTTTTGCCGCCATCTCAAGGTCGTCCGCACAGAATGCATCCACCGCAAGACTGACACACTCTTTTACTGCATTCTCAAGCACATCCAGCTCATACTGTGCCTCGTCCGAAAATGCAATTTTCTTCTCGTTCAGCTCCGCCGCAACCTCTGAGATATTCACCGCATGGTCGCCCAGACGTTCGAAATCACTCACTGTATGCAAAAACTTGGATACCTGCTTCGCCTGGCTTCCATTCATCTCATGCGTGGACATCTGCATCAGATAGGTTCCCAGCTTATCCTCATATTTATCGATCAGTGTTTCCTTTTCCTGTACCTTATTAAACTTTTCTGTCGAATACACAAGGAACAGGCTTAACGCGCGTAAAATATTCTTTCTTGCCTTCTTTGCCATGCCGTTCATCGCCAGATGGCTCTGCGTGATCGCAAGATCCGGGTAAGCAAGGAAACGCTCCTCGAGCAGATCGAAGTCTGCCTGATCCTCCTCGTCCTCCGGCGAATCTTTTACAACAAGATAAACAATTTTTTCAATCCATTTGATAAATGGAAGAAGTACTAAAATCGTTGCCGCACGGAAAACCGTGTTTAACATTGCGATCAGTACCGGACTCATGGTGGCATTCATAAACGGGAAATGCACCACTGCATTGACAGAATAAAATACAATTGACCAGAACAGCATGCCAAACAGATCGTTAAACAGATAGATCAGGGCTGTTCTCTTACCATTTTTGTTCGTTCCGATCGAGGAGAGCAGAACCGGACAGGCTGCGCCGACACCAATACCCATGGTAATAGGAAGTGCCGCTGCAAAAGTGATCGTTCCACTCATGGACAACGCCTGAAGGATACCGACTGAGGCAGATGCACTCTGCAATACCGCCGTAAATAAAATACCTGCCAGTATACCTGCCGCCGGATTCTTAAACATTGTCAATACATTCACAAAATGCTCGTTATCTTTTAATGGTGCAACTGCCCCACTCATGGTCTGCATCCCCACCATCAGGATGGAGAACCCAAGCATAATGTCACCGACATTTTTAAAGCCGGATTTTTTTACAAACATTTTAAAGATAATACCAATGATCGCCACGATCGCTGAGATGGTCGCTGTGGACAGCAGCTGTGCAATCCCGTTCGAACCGTCAATGTACGACAAACACAAAATCCAGCCTGTCACACTCGTTCCGATGTTAGCTCCCATGATGATACCGATCGCCTGCGCAACCTTCATCATTCCGGAGTTTACGAAGCCGACAACCATAACAGTCGTTGCGGAGGAGGACTGGATGATCGCTGTCACAGCAGTTCCAAGCAGCACTCCTTTCAACGGTGTGTTCGTCAGCTTATAAAGAACCAGCTCCAGCTTATTTCCCGCCACTTTCTTCAGTCCGTCTCCCATCAGGGACATACCAAAAAGGAACAGTGCCACTCCGCTGAGCAGCGATAAAATAATAGTAAATGTTGTCATTTGTACTCCTAACCACGTTATACATTCTAACGTATCCCTGTCTGCAATTTTATTTACAAACTTTTTACATGATTTTTACATTTAACCGACATTTCTTATTATACTGTACCTCATGGCAAAATCACAATCATTTTATTTCTATTTTAAAATTTTTTACATTTCGCCTAGGAAAATACCGTTTTCAGACAAAATTATTATCACTTTTTTATCTATTCTCATTTAGTGAGAGCAGATTCAGTCTTTTTTGTCTGCACCTCTCCGCTCAATCCCTGTTTTCTTATAGTATTCTGCCTTATCCTCATACATACGCTTCTCAGCTTCCAGCAGAAGTTCATCCAGATGTGTGTCCGCCCTGTCCTGCCAGATCACTCCCACTGCGATATTTACATCATTCTCAGCTGTCAGACACTCTAACTGCCTCATGCGTTCCGCCAACGTGTCCTGATCGATCTGTGCACACAATACAAGCAGCTCATCTCCCCCGATACGGAATACGCCGTAATCGCCAAACACTTGCTCCAGACATGCACCGGCTCTAAGAATCAGGCCATCCCCTGCCTTATGTCCCAGTGTGTCATTCACACCCTTTAAACCAGTAACGTCACAATAAACTACACCAACGCTCTGCTCCGGATTGATCTGTCTCACATACTTTTCCATCGCAAAGCGGTTTCCAAGCTGAGTCAGCGCATCCTTATAGCTCAGATCTTCCAGACGCCTCATCAGATTCCTGCGTTTGATACAGGACTTGAGAAAAGAACCCATGATCTGAAGCATATCCGACGTATATTCCAATGAAAATGCCGGAGGATTGTCAACTCCGTAAAAAGCAATGGTCTTTCCTGCATCGTAAATTGGCATGGCAACAATGGAATGGATATTCTGCCGCTTCAGATTCTCATATTGTAACGGGTCGCTCAGGCGCATCTCCTCAATATCCGATATCTGGACGTATTTGCCCTCCTCAAAAATGTGATACCAGTTCTCACAGATCTCCGGCGGAAGATTCTGGAGATTGTCGATCTCCGGTGGCACTCCCGGCGCCGTCCATTCATATGTATTATCATCCCTGCCATCTCTGTTCTTCTCAAAAATATATGTTCTCTCTCCGTTCAGCACTTTTCCGAGATATTCCAGAATAATACGGATCGTCTCGTCCGGCGACTCGACAGAAAGCGCATCCTTCAATGCCTCGTTGACAAAGGACTCCATATCCCTGTACTTCTGGATCATCTTGTCCTGTGAACGCTCCTCGCTGATATCTATACTGATCTCGATCCGGTACTTTTTATTTGTGACAGGATCTTCCACCAGGGTATCTTTCAACATCATGTATTTATCGATCACCGGATTATAATAACGCCACTCGACAAACTTTCCGGCACAAAGCCTGTCATTATTGCACATACCACAGGGAACAGAAGATTTCTGCAGCACCTCGTAGCACTTCATCCCTTTCACATCATCTATGGACTGTAATCCATACACCTCTAACAATTTGCGGTTCATATAAACAAGCTCATCTGTCTCTATGTCTGTTGCGTACACGTACTCATCCAGATTATCTAAAAACTTCCAGATAACTTCTATTTCGTTCATTCTTTATACTCCGTTTCATGCAGATATGAAATTTCTATAAAAATCTGTATAGTAAAATAGCACCTCCTGAGAGGTACTATCTCACCATACGCCATTATTATGCGGATTGCAAACAAACTCTTCCATAAACTTCTTTTTTTCACAGGGTTTTCCAAAAAAATACCCCTGAAGATAATCCGCCTGCAGTTCTTTCATCTTAAGATGCCAGTCTTCTTTTTCAATTCCTTCCACACAGATGCGGATGCCGATGCTGTGAACCATCTCAATGATCTTTTTAAACAGCTCGTAATCCCGTTCGCAGCTCATTGCCTTTGCTGTGAAATCCTTATCCATTTTCACATAGCCCGGATTCATGTCACTGATGCAGTGGAGATTGGAATATCCGGTTCCAAAATCATCGATCACGAACTGAATCCCATTTTCCTCAAGCACTTTCCTGAATTTACAAAAGACCGGTGTCATATCCATGAAGCCGCTTTCAGTCATTTCTATGCAGATGCGATCCGGCGTCAGTCCATTGTCCCTGACCGCAGTGAGTATCTTGTCTGCAATCTTTCCATGCTCGATCTGATAACAGGAAATATTCACGTTCACACTGAATTCCGGTATATATTGCTGTATCTCACGGCACATTTTTGCTGCCTCATCTAACACAAACCTTCCCGCCGGAATGATCAGTCCTGTCTTTTCCAGAAGCGGTATAAACTCGACCGGAGACAGCCA
>OGGA01000843.1_pt1 | contig 18780 bp, 9 predicted proteins | sample 1571041 | NCBI WGS metagenome assembly OGGA01 (sample SAMEA2582057, study PRJEB24529) | metagenome | biome: Human gut stool | place: China | collected 2011 | reverse complement strand
AGGTAAGATGCCGGCTCCGGCTCACATCGTACAGGAAGATATCGTTGGTCCGTCATTGGGTCAGGAATCTATCAATGCAGGTGTATTCTCATTCGTAGTGGCTCTGATTCTGTTGATGATCTATATGTGTATGATGTACGGCTTCATACCGGGTATGATTGCCAATGGTGCATTGTTCCTGAACTTCTTCTTCGTATTAGGTGTCCTCTCCTCCTTCCAGGCAGCATTGACAATGTCCGGTATTGCCGGTATGGTGTTGTCACTAGGTATGGCAGTGGATGCGAACGTACTTATCTACGAACGTACTAAAGAAGAACTTCGTGCCGGTAAAGGTGTGAAGAAAGCACTTGCTGACGGTTATTCCAACGCATTCTCCGCTATCTTCGACTCGAACCTGACATCCATCATCACAGGTATCATTCTGTTTAACTTCGGTACCGGTCCGATCCGTGGTTTTGCTACGACATTGATTATCGGTATTCTAGTATCCTTCTTCACCGCTGTGTTCATGACCCGTATAGTTTACGAACACTTCATGAACAAGGACAAACTATTGAACCTTACATTCACAACCCCTGTTTCAAGAAACTTGATGACCAACACACGTTTTGATTTTATGGGAACAAACAAAAAATCCCTTATCATCACTGTAGCCATCATCCTCGTTTGTATCGGTTCATTTGCCATGCGCGGTTTAAGCCAGAGTATCGACTTTACCGGTGGACGTAACTTCAAGGTACAGTTCGAGAATCCGGTAGAACCGGAACAAGTTCGTGAACTGATCGCTGACAAGTTTGGTGAAGATGTAAATGTAAATGTGATCGCTATCGGTACAGACAAGAAGACAGTACGTATCAGTACCAACTACCGTATCGCAGACGAAGGTAACAATGTAGACTCTGAAATCGAATCTTACCTGTACGAAGCATTGAAACCGATGCTGACTCAGAACATCACACTGGCTACATTCATCGACCGCGATAACCATACGGGCGGCAGTATCATCAGTTCACAGAAAGTAGGTCCGAGTATCGCTGACGATATCAAGACTTCAGCCATCTGGTCGGTTGTATTCGCTCTGGTTGCTATCGGTCTTTATATCCTGATCCGCTTCCGTAACATCGCTTACAGTGCGGGTTCTGTAGCAGCACTGACCAGTGATACACTGATGATCTTAGGTGCTTATTCACTGTGCTGGGGCTGGATGCCGTTCTCTCTGGAGATCGACCAGACTTTCATCGGCGCTATCCTGACTGCTATTGGTTACTCAATCAACGATAAGGTGGTAATCTTCGACCGTGTGCGTGAATTCTTCGGCCTGTATCCGAAACGCAACGTAAAACAGTTGTTTGATGACTCTCTGAACACAACTCTGGCACGTACCATCAACACCTCTTTGAGTACATTGATCGTGTTGCTGTGTATCTTCATCCTGGGTGGTGACTCTATCCGCAGCTTCGCCTTCGCAATGATCCTGGGTGTTGTCATCGGTACACTGTCATCTCTGTTCGTAGCTTCTCCGATTGCATATATGATGCTGAAAAACAAAAAAGGTTCGGCACCTGCAACTACTACAGAAGAATAAAGCCTAATATATAAGGTATAAAAAGCCTCCTCCGCGTAATTGCGGAGGAGGCTTTTTATTTTCTGACAGACCTTCCCTTCACAGAGACACGATCGAATGAAAAAGAAATAAAGGGGCGTGAATACAGGTGCAGTTTACTCAATCTTCCTCATGGTCATTTGACCAAGGTGATCACATCGCATACAAAAAGTAAGTGCATTCTTGCCCCGCCGGGAAGAATGCACTTGCACACAAACAAAACAAACAATAAGCCGATCTGTCACAGATGGGCATTGGCCTTAATTAGAACTTTCACAATCTCACCGGGAGGTATCCTGATGCTTCTTCTCAAGATTCATCTTTGCACCCGGTTTGAATCTCACCGTCTTTTTCCCCGGAATAGTCATTATCTCTCCCGTAGACAGATTATAACCTTTACGGGCTTTGCGCTCTTTTACTTCAAAGGTTCCGAAACCTACCAATGTGACGGATTCTCCCTGATGTAGCGCCTCGGCAATAGCCTCCATCACACCTTCCACCACAATGGCAATCTGCTCTTTCTTTAAATTGCTTTTAACAGCAATACTTCTAATTAAATCAATCTTCTTCATGTTTAGCTTTTTATCAATTATTAAATAAACGTTTCAAAAACTACTGTCTCACACATCGAATCTGGAAGCCGGCTGCAGAATGATATACAACACCTTCTTCTATCACCTTCTCCGATGAAACTTTACTTCCTCTACCCATATACTGCTTACCAAAATCATCGATAATCGTAAAGTAATCACTCAACCAATAATATCCGACGCCTGATTCACGGAGTTGACCGTCAGCAACACTACGCATTCCTGAAGCCGGAAGAAATTTACCATTGTTAAAGTTCCAGCCATTAGCCCAACTGCCAACTTTATTTTCCGGTGTAAATCCATACTGCATATACTCCCGTCCTTTAGGCAGTCTCCACGTTCTATTATCAGGTAGTTCCCCTTTGGAGATCTGCGTACTTACATACTTCTGTGAATACCCAATCAAGCGGCACGGGTCCCCGCCGCCATTTCTGAGGTTAGCATAAGTATGCAACTCCTCCGACGCGAAAGCCATCCAATTGGAAGACCATGTACGCCCGGTGCTTACCGGATCAAACCAGGTAACGGGACTTCCCGTATTGCTCCATGCAACGACTCCGCGACTTTGAAAGAACGCTCCGGTCTCTTCTTTACTGTCCGTAAATACCAATGTGGCATTATCGGTTCCACGACCTGAATTAGATACGGTTACATTGAATTCCATAGCTTGAGCATATTTCCATACTGCATAGACATCTGTATCCTGGCCGGGTAGCGGTGTGTAACTTGAACCTAAACCATAGAACTGCCCATTAATCATCCAACCGGTAAAGAAGAAATCTTCATTGCTGCATTTGAGCCTGGGAACTGCCAGAGTCACGTTCTGTCCAGGCATCACATATTCATCCTCAGGTAGCATATCACCAGCATGACCGGTTCCTGAAGGCAAGTTCAAATGATACTTGATCTTAAATCTTTTTGTCCATTCGGCAGATACCTGCATGTTACTTAGAACGGGTATATTGGCCCCCAAAATGTAATGCACACCTCCGACGCTCCAGCCGGTATGTATCCACGCCGGATCACTGCATACCAAACGGGTAGCGGATAAAGTCACCATCTTGCCCGGAGCTATCTTCTGTAAAGCGGGTAAAGGAGTTACGGAAGTGGTCCCTACCGGAGCATTTGCCAGATAGCTTACTTCATAAAGCAGCCACTTAGCAGTTATGGTCATATCCCCATTGACAATGACCGATGTTCCCGGTGCCTTCTCTTGTCCACCTACCAGCCACGCCTGATGTACCTGCAAAGGATCACTGCTATGCAGTTGAACCGGCAACATCACGCTACTTCCCGGCGCCACAATTTCAGAACGCGGATAGCCGGGTACTGTTCCGGACGGTGGCTGCGGTGAGTAAGTTACTTGATAATACCGCGTCCATTCGGGATATATTTTAAGGTCATTTGTCACGATCGTATTTCCGCCAAAAGCGCCTGCCGTCCATGCAGTGTGTTTCCACCTCGGATCACTGCAAACCTGTAAACCTTGGGCTTCCGTTGCTAAAGTAACCGATGAATTCTGGGCTACTTTCACAGGAGACGGCAAAGTACCGGTGACAGTAACACCGGCAGGGGCACCCGCAGGCGCCTTTGCCAGATACTCAACCCAGCAGTCACGTGACCATACGGCAAAAGCCTTTCTGGAACCGGATGCATGCATCACATAGTTTGCGCCCAATCCATGATAAACTCCATCGATGCTCCATCCGGTATGCACATAACCTGGATTACTACATACCAACTGGTTCGTCGAAAGTTTGATACTCGTACCTCCGGCAGCAACATAGACTCCCGGAACCGTTCCGGACACTAAAGCCGTACCTGCAGGAAGATTAGAGTCATACTCTAGAGAAGCACCTTGGCTAAAAGTCGCATGAAAACTGCCAACACTAGTGTTTATAGTAGTATTTTCTCCCAATCCAAGATTATTGCCCCAGCCGGTATGAGTCACAGACGGATCACTGAAAGTCAAAGGGGTAGAGGGCAGCGCAAAAGGTTTGCGTTGCTCCACAAAATGATTGGCCGGCAGTTCCGAGGTTAATGTTGCTCCTCCCGGCGGAGAAGCATAATAAGCGACAGTAGCTAATTCCGGCCAATCGGTAGACGTATTATCTACGACACAACGAACCGGAAGAGCCACGTCCAAAGCAGTTGCCTGTATTGCAGCATCCCCTCCCTGAAACCACAGCGAAGCAGGTTGCCATCCGATACTGCCGGAAATGACAGAAGAACTCCAGTAGTGTCCGGAGACACCCGGTTGCTCGATAAAGGTTCCATCTTCTTTGCGTGAACCCGATGCCGGAAAGTAAAATCGATCCTTTATCAATCTCCCGTGAACAACTTCACCAGTACCGTCTGTCGCAAGTCCCCCTATCGGTAACCAAGATCCTTCAGTTCTATATATACTGTTCAAGACAGCTTCCAAACGTTCTTTCACAGGCATCTTCCATTTCTTTCCCGGAGGAGCCCATCCGCGCTGCGTAAGATAACGGCAGATATCACCAATACGATTACCCGGATTATGAATATGTGTCAATACATTCTCCAGATCTGCTCCGGGAGCTAAAGAGGCGGGATTAAACTTAGGAATGTTCGGAGACTGATTGGTTTTCCATACAGGATTCACTTCTGCTGCATCGAGCTGACGCACATCAGTTGCGCTGCTTCCTCCTTGCAGTGCAATTAAGGAACCATACAGAAAATACACTCCCTGTTTTTGGTTTCGGGCAGCAGGAACATACGACGGAACATCATCGAACGTCAATCTGCCTTGTGCCGCGTCCCAATAAATATTAGATGCAGCAGGGAGATCGTTATACACCCGATTCTCTATAACAACGACGGATTCTCCCGCAAGGCCCGACAATTTAGCACTTTGTGGGCCCGCAGCCTCCTCGACAAAGAAGTAAACAGGGACAGAAGGAGAAGTAACGGAAGAGATGACCTCGCTATCCCGGTCCGGAGATGCGGGAGATATTGCCAGTCCAGACTTAGACGTACTTTCAAGAATACGGATCTGGTTGAAATCTCCCAACAAGAGTCCTTGATAACCTGAAGCATAATTGCCGGAAACACCCATACCGGCAGCTTTCAGCTTTATTTCCCTACGCAATCCTCCAACCTGAACATCAAGGGTCGTTTCTCCCTGCGCCCCCTTGGCAAAATCCAACTTAATGGCAGTCGAGTCTGCGGAGATCGAAGTAGTTTTAAGAGTCACACCGGCTATCCCGGACGACATGCTTACCACTCCCGGAGTAACCGTACTTCCCGGACGGCTGTACGCATTGGTCCCTATCACACATACCGTAACATCCTTCTGTTCTTCATCCGTATAAAGCACATAAGAAGAATTCGTCAGCCCCAAATAATAAACACCATTACCTGTTATTTCATGCGAATCGTCTACCACCGTAACATTGCAAAGAATTCCGCTACTACCCGAAGGAGCAGCAATCGCCTCATCCATCGTAGAATAGCCTCCTCCTTCCACACGTACCAGATTTAGCGTATAAAGATAGTTTCTTTTAAATGCCAGCTTTTCTCCTTTACTGTTTTTCAGACTCGCGCGATAATAACGAACCGGTCCGTTATCAAACTTACCGGCAAGAATAACATCCGAACGGTCAGCCGGGCCACCTGCCGTTTCATATACATAAACAGGATAGTCTTCACTTCCCATACCTGCGGTTGTATGCCCGGCGAATCCTGTTGAAGAGGCTATAATCGGATTGTCCAACCGGGAAGCACTACCCGATTTATGACCATAATCGGTAAATTGAGCCGTAATAGGTAAAGTTTCATTCGCATTTCCATATTCAAAAGCAAGTGCTCCTTGTACCGGTACGTTAATAACAGATACTCCTGTCAAAATAAAACCATCGGAAGCATGTGCACCGGAAGCATCTACGTATAATTTAGATACGATCCGTTTTAGGCGAAAAGGGGTACCGACAGTTCCTACAGTAGTACCTGTAATAATCTGTGGCAATGGACAATAGGCCGACATCGGGATCTTCTTCCCTGTAAAAGGAACTGTCGCTTGCGGAATTGCTAATGCAGAGTTACCCCCCACAGGAGAATCCGACGGATCGCCATACAGAAGAAGATTGGTAACTGCATCGGATAAAGTTGTCGTAGTCGTAAGACTTCCTAACTTCGCCTGTATCAATTCATCGGCATTTGAAATCAACAGCAAAACCACTGAAGAATTGCAGGCACTTAATTGTGCATAAAGCTCTCCGGCCGAGGTCATATTGGCTTGTACGGCTTCCAAGAAAGTCGCATCTTTATCATTCCCCAGAAAAACCAACACCCAGGGAGGTCCCATAATAGTTTCATCGGCCGCTGTCCCCGAACGTGTGGCAGGAGATTCATAATCGCTTCCTTTATGAAGAGAAAGAAATACGTTCACTTTACCTTCAGGAGCCTCCGGAAGCAAGGGTGAACCTGTTACCGGAGAATCATCTGAACAGGATACCGGCAGAAAAGCCAATATCCCACACATAAGTATCCCAAGAAAGGATTTAATATTTTTATTCAAACACATTGTATCTTACTATTTTAAGTGACAGATTTTCCATTACTATTGGCGGATGCAACGAATGGCAGATTCAGCACCGCCGCTAAACACTCCTATAGCAATTCTCGAGCCTAATCGTATAGACGATCTCCATGAATATATACTTGGCAAATGGCGGACACTAACTTCAGCGGTGGGATATGTAATATCTCCTGTAGGATACCTCGTATTATATGGAAAGAAAGTATTATTTAAAATAGAATAAACTCTTCCTTGTGAACTATCTTGAAATGGATGTAATAGAGCAGCCAGTTCGTTGACAGTAGGCAATCGCCATATCCCATTGTCCGGCAATATTCCGGCGGCTAATTTTGCATTTATTTCATTTAGAGGAATACCTACTAAACGACATATGTCACCCACCCCCCGTTTTAATCCACTTACACTATGTATCACACGTCCCCTATCATAATCTGCTACGGTGGGTGATGCTATACTCACTCCATTCACGGCAAATCCGGGTAAAATAACAGAATTACCATTCATACCCCCGATAAGTAAGGTTCCCATTTCACCTTCAGATGCAAAAATGAGAGTTGCATCAATTGCACCAGAATTAGAAAGTTTCAGATTAGTTGATGCAAATGAACTCTCAGGTACATTTGCCCAACAGGGTTCTACTTTAATATCGCTGAAAACAGGTATTTCGTCCCACCAATTATAACGAGTACCATTCACCAAAAGTCCGACAGCTATCTTAACCGGTGAAGACATAACCGCTACCTGAACATTTGATAAAGAATAACGTTCCCCTGGCTTCACGAAGTGAATATCATTGGGAAACGAAGGAAACCCCGAATAAAAAGCAGCTCCGGGATATGGAGGGGTACAAACATACTCTATTTTACAAAATTTAGTCCATTCAGGTATAATCTCCACTTCAGTGCTTCCTACCCCATCAGCACCGGCCACATATGAATCACCAAAATCGAAATGCCGTCCATTTACAAGCCATCCGGAATGAAAATACTTTGTTACCACTTTATTCCCTTCACGTACTTCGTAATCATTGAATTTTGTAGACAGCGCTGGCAATACTATCGTTTCCCCCTCGTTCAACAATGCCGGTGGCGAAACAGTATACAAGTGACTTTCTTGATTCAGAGGATCGGTATTCGAATAAACAACACGATAAACTTTTGAATAATTATTCTCAGAATCAACAACGCAACGAATGACTCCAACCGTCGATGAAGTATTCCAATCTTGCACAGAAGTGCTTAGATATTCAAAGTAAAGTCCCCGGGCTGAAGCACTGATTGCAGCGGAAGCAGACCAATATCTCCCTCTAAACCCATTATCATTAGCTGGAAGATAATAGCGGTTATTTGTACGAATTCCATTGCCAATAACAGTGCTACCCTCACTCGAACTGCCAGAAATATAACCCCAACCCGGAGTAGAAGCAGTAGTTTCCCGAACCCCATCGCCCAAAAGCTTCAGTTCATCTAAAGTAGGCATCCGCCACTTCTTATTTCCGGGTCCCCATTCTCTTTGCGTTATAAAGCGACAGATATCACCTTTCAGATTTTTAGGATCATGTAATCCCTTCTGAAGAATCAGATTCTCATCATCTCCCCCAACAACAGAAAATGCAGAGATCCAGACCGGAGTAGAAATATAACCCCATTTTCTATCACTCTTACGTGTGGCCAGAAAATTATATCCGGTGTTATACCCTTGTAAAGAACCCCAATAAAAAGACGCCCCCTGAAATTTCTCATGTTCCGCTCTGCATCCCGGTGCAGGAGTATCATCAAAAGTAAACTTCTCGAGAACCCTATCAAAATAGATATTAGAACCAGCAAACTCCACTCCTTCCACAGCGATTGTATGCGCAAATCCTCCTGCCATCAATAGCAAAGTGTCCGCAAGAGAAACTTTGTTCCGTTTTATGGTAAGAGTTCCCATGCCTGTTCCTGTATCCTGGTCATAGCTGTAATTGATCTTAGTCCGTGTCATATCAAATTTAGAACTCACAGGATCACCTGTAGAATTATAAGTATATAGTACAGGAGATAGGCTGACAGATACAGGAGGCAAGTTTTTGGTTGTAAACGTAACAACACTCTCAGAAGCATACGAATAACCGACATTGACCCGTGAGAAAACGATCTTTGCTCCGGGAATCGTATCATAAGCAGCCGTATTCTGCCATGGTTCTACACTTACATTTACATCGACATTCAGCGGATTCACGGTCAGCATATATCGATAGTAAGTGTTACGCCCAAGTGAGTAGTCAGCCGGAATATCCGTACTCTTTCCCAATAATATTTGCCATGTTTCTGACGCTCCATTACGTTCAGCCTCTATTTCCATAAAAGAAGCACGCCCCTTCCCTGCCGTATTATCCCAAATGTACTCCGGCAAGATAAAGCTATTCTTTCCCTGTACAACAGATGTATACGGATATCCTGAGGGAACATCTTTCTCTCCGGCGATAGAAACAGGTGTAGAAAACGAACGCGTATCAGTAACCGTAAGCCCGCCGGAAAGCGGATAAGCAGAGGGGGAAAGAAAAGAGAACGAAGGTAACTGTTTAACAGTGACCTGCCTGATCTTTATATCTTCATCCGTATTTTTTCGTATCTCCAGACTCGCCTTTGAAGCAATGCGCTCCAACTCAACCGAGAACGCTGAATTCCAGGTTAATCCTTCATCCACACTGACTTCCCCTGTGACCGGAGTTGAAGAGGCTGCATTTCTTATCCGGATATCCAGATGCTTGCATACCACAAACTCTGCCGTATCTACAGGTAGAGTAACCGGTACACTTTTAATTTCTGATAAAGATGGCTCTCCGGTTAATGCGGAATTCATGCCCGTCGTTTCATTACCGATCACAAACAAATCGTAATCACCCGGACGAAGATAGAGTTTAAACACTCCCCCTGTATGCTCTAAACCGGATGATGAAGGATCACTTAAATCGGCACGGCGATTCATTTCCACCTTTCCACTGTTTTTCGCCACAGCAATTACACGCAAGCGCTTCAGAGTCACTCCGGATTCACTTCCTCCTAAAGTGACATTACGAGTCATAAGTTCTACTTCTACCGGATTGTCTCCCGAAGTATATCTTCCTATTTTATCTTCCAGTTCACAAGAGATAAAAGACAGCAGCAAAAAGAATATATATATTCCTTTTACACATCTCATATACTTTTTCTTTAATAAGCTCATTTTATGCAATCAATTTAGATTCAGTTCATTAATAGTATACTCCGCCCTCTACTTTTAAAACTTTATACACTCTCAAAAGAAGGTGTTTTGTGCCGGCCTACGCCTACCTTGTCCTGACAAAGTAGCTTCATCCCGACGACAAAACAACCTTCCAACACGAGAGAGGCACGAATTCACTCTAAAAAACAAATTCTATTTACCCATAAAAACATCCGTAGCCACTCCGTTTGAATTCTCACTTTCCTTGTCAGACCTCCGGAGTAGTACTGACAGTTTCCCAGCCATTTACCCGCAAAGAGATAATGACTCCGTCTTTAGAAAGCACCAATTCAATCAGATAGGTATCCTCTCTATCCAAATCCTCCTGAGTATGGTATGCGGGAGAGGACATAATAGCATTGATCAAATCTTTTGTAAATCCCGGAATAACATCTGTTCCATCGGGATTCAGCAATTTAAGGAACAGATGCCCGTCAGTATACAGGCGCAATACATCAAACTGGAAAACACGGGTATCATCCGCTTGAGATGCGCTATAATAAGGAACATATATAATCGTACCGGCATCGGCCGGCGTAACATTTTCTGAGTTAAAGCGTCCGTTATCAGAGGTGATACGGGCTGATGAACCATCAGCGATTCCCTTCACACGGACTTCTATCTTATTCGTGTTTTTCATTAAGTCTACTACACCTGTCCCACCGTTATCAGCTGTGATCTCCACGGAGTCCAGGCGCCCAAAGAACAACTCACCAAGTGAGTATTCCAAATTTTCTTTCTGCTCAAAATACGCTTTTACACGAAAATCCGAAAGAGTGGTAATCCCCGGAGAGACAGCCGGGCTAAACTGTTGAGGAATACCTGTCTTAAAAATGCCAATCTCGTAATCACCAACCTTACCTCCCAAGCATAAAAAGGTCCATTTCCCCTCAGGAAGGTCAATAGGCATCCGGTAGCCATTCTTCAAATGTGCTCCTTTATCCCGAAACATTTTGCGATAAATGCCGAGGGAGTCGAACGCATACACATCTATATGGTGGACAGCTTCTCCAAAACGATCGCCTTCACCCGTATGCAAAAGATAACGTGGCTGTAACATAAACATCCGTGAACATTTACTCAAGTCCTCGTAAACACAACTGCTAAATAAGGCTGTATAGAGAGCCAGTCCTAAAATGAGTGAAATAAGTAGAAAAAACGAAGTGCTGTTTTTCTTCCCGACAAATATCATATATCAACTAATATAAAATAAGAAACATTCAAATTGTATCCGGTGCGGGGTATTTCCCGCACCGGAAAAAGACAGAGTAAAGTTAAACTTCAGGCTTAACCTGAACTACAGTCCACTGACCTATGCTTACAGTAAGATCTACAGAAACAGTTTCCGGATCGGGGTCCGGAGTTACAGGAGGAACCGGAACATCCATAATATCCTTGATATCGGCAAGGTCAATAAAGTATACCTTACCGGCTTCAAAGTCTGTAATATAGTTAGTAGCTGTATTATCCTTTAAAGCAACCACATTAAGCCAGCCGGTTTCTGGACCTGAGCCACCAACTTTCTTATCAAACTCAACTTCCATGATAACATGGATCGATTTCTTCATAACATCTTCCTTTGTGGTAGGAGAAGAAAGATCTTGCTGAGGGAAGAAGTTATATCCATCGGCTTGTCCACCCGCAATCTGAGCCACTCCAGTTCCTACACCTGCTCCTAAATCAGTATTAAACATTTTCTCCAACTGACCGGATGGAGCATAATCCGTACCCCAGGCAGCCGACGCAATTCTGGTCAATGAAGAAGCACCTCTGGTAAGCTTAACATTATTAATGTAAATCCCCTTTATCTTTAAATCATTCAGATGTGTCCAGGGGCCGGCCAGACTACCCTTTACTTCCACACGCGCCATATCAGGGCTTATTGTCGGAGTGCAAGTTGCATTTCCACCACTTCCTGGATTTATCGCTGCTCCTCCAAACAAACGCACTTTACTTGATGTAGCTGATCCTTGACGAGTGTTTACATTATCAGTTTCAGTACTATTATCACCATTAGCCTCTACCTCAATCCACTGTGCCGCACCAGAAACTGTAATAGTGGACATTGAACCAGCTGTAATGTTTTCACTAATTGTATTGGTAATTGCACCACCTTGTGAAACACGTGCGATAATTTTTACAGGTCCATTAATAGTCACTTTATTCCCCGTAGTAGTCTCAGGATCAATAGCTCTACTCGAAGCTCCGCCGAACTCTGGCAGCTTCACAGTTAAAGCTACCGTCTTAGGAGCACTCTCCGTAATTTTCTCATCGTTGCTACATGCAGCGAACGTCATGGTTGCAGCCATTAAGGCCAGAATCGATTTTGTAATTCTCATTTTAATAAAAATTTAAATTCAACAATAAATAAAGAATCATTAAACTTCTTATAGTATTAAGGTATAAGTATAGTGTACTTTACTCTTCAGAAGCTATTCGCTCCAGCTCCTCCTTCAGGCCCATAAATCTGGGAAGAAGTGCTGCAATATCAGAGTCCATTTCTGTACGGTATACATATTTAGTATCTTTACGGCATGCCTCCAACAGAAGTTCTGCTGCCGCTTGGTAGTCTTCCAAGCGCACATTCACAATCGCTCGGAGATATTCAACCGCAGCTGTTTGAGGCAGTTGCTTTAACAAATCTTCCGACTTTGCATGATAGCCCAAACAAGTCAAGGCAACAGCTGTATTGTAGTCCGGATATTTCTCCAGGATACCCAAAGCTCTCTGATATTCACGATTGGACAGGGCCTCAAGTCCTTGGGCATACTCCTCACGCTCAGGAGTAAGATGGTTCACACTGTCACCCGCTATATCAAAACGACGCGCCAGAGTAGCATCAGCCAAGTCGGCAACAGACGCAATTACGAATGTCAATGTATCCGCCGGAGGAAGACTCCATACGCTATGGTCCGTAGCGAGCACGTTTCCCCGAAGAGTTATATGTAATTTCTTCATTCCCTCACGTACCGGGATGCGATACATATACAGATAGGAGAAGTCTTCCGAAGGATCAGCTGTTTGATTGACCATTGCACTGTCAGCATAAGGGAAGCGGATAATACGGTCACGAATCAAATCCTGATGATCCCGGTTATATTCATTCTCTGCAATCGCTTTTCGGAAGTAGCGATGGGAAGCGATCTCAATAGAATCCCGGCGAGTGAAACTGTAGTTACGAATATCCTCAAGACGCCCACCGGACAGATAAAGTTCCTGAAAGCGGGAAGGAACATCTTTAACTGTCATTGCACGAGGCAAACGGTAAGCCGGCCAAAAATCCGTACGGCGATCGTATTTTTTCTGGTACGAAGCACGTATACCAACCGTATCATAACCGGCGATGAATTTTTCCACGCTGCGTTCCAAGACATTACGCTGCATACGTTGCTTCAAAGTATTACGGTTTCCCTCTGCTTTCGTACTGATCCATCCATGACGCTTATCCATAAGTGCCTTCCACCTCAGATAAGCCAGACGTCTACGTCGCTCTGCTTCATAGACCTTCCAGAAAAGCCTCTGCCGTGCAAAAATATCTTTGCGGATACCTTCACGATCCACAAAAGCACTGTCATATTTACTCTCCGGTATAATACCCTTTAGGAAATCATCGTATGCTTTATACTGGCTTTCCTGTGTACGGATAAATTCTTTTCCCCGCAGAATAACAGGAGACAGCAAAACAGAAGAGTCTTTTTCTATCAGTTCCGGGTACATTGTCAACTTCCAGCAACTGTCCAATAGGACTCTAGGAGCTTTTACATAAAACATCAGGGTGACCTCGCCATTACGTTCCAAGATTCGCTCTATACTTTTACGCTGAGCAACAATATCAATGCGATCCATATCAATTGATTTCCAGATATCTTCTTCAAGAGAATCAACCGAAGAAACGGGATTGTCAACAACCACACTATCCCGGAAACCGACAGTTTCGGAGACTGTAAAAACGCTATCCGCAGAAGAAGTATTCGGCAGCTCGACAGTAGCTCCGCCAGCCTGCATAAACAAACGCATAGTCAAAGGAGATTTTGAACCGCATGAATATACCAGCACACAGAGACAGAGCACCCCTAACATTTTATAGATACGATACCCTATCGATATAGTGACGAACTTTTTTTGATGTATCATCTTACAACAGAATAAGAAATGAGATTAATAGAATTAGAATAAATAGACTATATTCACTGCCAACTTGGTCGGAATCAGACGTGCTCCCTTAAAAGTAGCCACTTTCTGCCCGCATGCCTTACAAACATATTTATCATAATGGGTCCACAAGACCCCAAGACCTGCCTCAAACTCTAAATTCCAATGAGGAGAAAGAGGACGATTGTACCCCAAAGAAAGTCCGCCTCCAAAACCGTAGCCTTCGTAACGATATTTATCGCCAAAAACTCCACCGACATTATACATGGTGCTCACTCCGTGAATTCCAAGAAAATAAGAACGCCCATAAGATTCACGGATCCAATAACGCACTCCGGGAGAAGCAGACAAATTGCGAAGCCTCGCATCTCCAAAAGAGAAGGGATTATATTGAAGAGGAAAGTGGAAGGTCCAACGATGGGAAAACTTCAGCCCGAACTCAAGATTCATATTGGTAGTACCCCAACCCAAAACATTAGTTTGCAAAGAATAAACCTGCCCACGAGCTATTTCGACCCCTAAAAACGTAGAAGAAACAACCAACAGAAAGAGAAACACAGATCGCTTAAACGCCATAACTATTATTCAACTTGTTTTGCTTAAAAAAAACATTAAACTTATCGGATACATAAAATCCGCAATATCTTATACTCCTCCACCGAACCACATCAAGATTCAATTGTTACGGTTACAAAAACCATAGAACATCTATTTTAATCTTCTTACACAGATCAAGTTCATCTATCTCAATAGGATAGATAGTGATAGAAAGTACTCCTGATTATCAGCGTTATATACATAATATTGTTTCAGCAAATGTTTTTCTATGCGATAGGCACATGTCGATTTTAAATAGATCGCTGTATAATAATATATTATATCAAAATCCGGCGAAACATATTATGAAACATTTTAATAAAAACATAAATATATCAAGCTATAATTTACAAAACTAAAAATGAAACTACATTACAAAAAAGAGCACATCTCATGCACCAATTATAAAAGTGAATCGTATGAGGGATTCGGGATTGGAACGCTTACAAGCGGCAGTAACTTCAATAGTCAGACCTTATCTGTTAAAACTAATTTCCTGATCTTCATTCTTGAAGGTGAAGTGGAGATTATTCCCAAAGAAGGCAAAATAAAAAGGGTAATAGCCCAGGAATTCTTTTTCATCTCGGCATTATCCACTTACGAGATACAGGTACGAGTCCCCGGACGCTACATTTATATGAGCTTCCTATACAATGACATTAAACTATGTGAGAAACACATGTTAGAGAGCTATCTAAAAGAAGTGAGAGAAGCATCTGAAGAGGTCGGAATACTATCGGTACGCCACCCGCTGAACTTATTTCTGGAATTAATGGATGCCTACCTGAGAGCCGGAGTCAACTGTAAGCATTTGCACTCCATTAAGGAGAAAGAACTCTTTATTATTTTGAGAACAAGCTATAGCAAACAGGAAATAGTAAATTTATTTCATGAAATCATAGGAACGAATATGAGCTTCAAAGCTGCTGTTTTACTGCATGTTGATCGCGTGAACAATCGTGAGGAATTAGCACAGGCAATGGGAATGAGTATTACCGATCTTGCCAGAAAGTTCAAGGTAGAATTTGGCGAATCAGTATATTCATGGTTGCTGAAACAAAAAAACAAGAAAATCATTTATCGGTTGGCGCAACCCGGAGCCAGTGTAAAAGAGATTGTGTATGAATTCGGCTTCTCTTCAGCGGCCAGTTTCAATAAATACTGCAAAAAGAATTTCGGTAATTCCCCAAGAGAGTTGGTCAGGCAGCTCAAAGACAAGCATATTGATAATCAGAATCTTAAAATATAATCTCGGAAAAGGTGAAGTAAATGGTTGCTTTGGATAAGTGATTCTTTTTGCAGGTGCATTATCTTTGCCCTGTCAAACAAGAATCACTAAAGTAGAGTTTTGTAGTTGAAAGAGCAGAAAGCATGTTTTGTCAGGGTTTTACCCTCGTTATCTATCCTATTGAGATAGATGGAACAGCAGAGGTCCCAAACGGGACAAATCATTTAAAATACCTGCTTACACACGATATACCTTTTCAAAAAGCAATCAGATATGCCTTCCTATGGAGGCTACGACTTGCTCGTTAATCTTATCAATGACCTCACTATTAAAAGACTGAAGATAAATCTGGGTCGTTGCCTCAGAAGTATGCCCAAGCCCTTCGCTGATAGATGCGATAGAAAATCCCTCCTCTTTGGCAATAGTCGCCCAGCTATGGCGGGCAACATAGGTAGTCAGTACAAGAGGCAAGTGCAATCGCCTGCCCAACCGTTTGAGTAGGCGGTTAACATTACCCAATGCATAACGATACTGCATATAAGACGTACGGTCCGAAAAAGACGTTATATACGGCAATACATACGGATAAGAACTCCGATACTTCTCAATCAGAGCTGCGAGAGGAGGAATCACACGGACTTGCATGCGTTGCCCCGTTTTATTACGCTCATAATAAATGATTCCATTGATTATCGAGTCATGTTTAAGAAAGACAATATCGACAAAAGGCATCCCACGGGCATAGAAACTAAACATAAAAAGATCCCGGGCACGATCCAATAAAGGTTCGGAGGAAAGATCAACAGATACTATACGGGCAATATCATGCTTACACAACGCACGCTTCGCAGTCTCCTGAGTTTGAAGCTTAAGCTCCCGGAAGGGAGACTCACAACCCATATTTATCCCCTGCTTTTGGGCTTTGTTATAGACAGCGCGGAGATTGCGAATATACATATTCACAGTATTTTCAGAGATACCGCGCATACGTAGAAAATGAATATAATCCGTAAGAAAACAATAAGTCAACTCGCGAAACGTAATCTTCTGACCACGCAAAAAACGTCGTAAAGAGTACAATCCGCTAAGGTACAGGCCGGCAGTACCAGAACGCCCCTCCTGCCGAAGCCTCTCTATCTCACGCACAATAAAAGCATCAACATAACGCAAATTGCGCTCCATACGATACTTATCCATCAACTGAGATAAGCTGAACCCCGGCATATTCTGTTGAAGAAAAGCAAAAATCTTCAGCAATCGTTCACGCTCCTGAGAAATGGCATCATTGATAAGTCCCAGATCCTTGCGCTTAAGATTACCGGTTGATGAATAGACAACACGCTCACGATCTGCAGAGAAATTAGAAGTATGAATCTTCCACCCAAGAGAATACTCACTTTTACGCCTGTGATAAACCACACGGATAATCAGAGGATAAATCTCACAATCATTTCTACGATGGGTATTCAACAACACCCTGATACTTAACTTTCCAATTTTCTTCTCCAAAATAAATTATTATTTATAGATTCATTATATTAAATATAAAATGCAAAAATAGAAATTCTCAACGTCCCTATAACAAATAAAAAAGAAAATAGATGAATTAGAATTATAGATAAGAACTGAATTAACATAAAATGAATAAATAGCATATCATAATCGGGTATCGAATCTAAGGAATGATATGTATCATCCTTATTATCATTTGAAAAGTTGAGAAATCTCCAAACTGAGAATACCCTTGTATTGTAGAACACGACACACATCAATATAAATCGGCTATATATATAATAAGGTATAAATCACATCCAGTCCGTCATCACAAAAAGGAAAGTGGATCCAAACAAAAAACGCAGTTAATCGCTATTGATTAACTGCGTTTCTATCATTGTAGCCCCGAGGAGAATCGAACCCCTATCTAATGTTTAGGAAACATCTATTCTATCCGTTGAACTACAGGGCCATGATAGATATCGGTTGCAAAGATAGCGTATTCTCCTGATTTGGCAAACCCGAAAGAACAGATTTATAAAAGAAGAAGAAGCAAACACATTCATTTAATCCATAAGATAGAAGAGAGATAGTAGAATAGGGTAAGAGACACCAAAAGTGAAAGAAAATTCAAATAAAATACAGACAGATATCTATCTATTAAACGAATTAGAAAGCAATAAGTCAAAAAACGGTCTAAATAGAGATATCAAACTGTTGTAGTCAGAGCCCATATCTGAACAAAATGTAGACAATTTGCTTACTCCAGAGAACAAAATTGCAATAAAACAGCTCTCTTTTAACAAAGCCCCACAGATAAATCAGAAAAGATTTTGTTAAGTCACTTAACTTTGCGAACTTTGCCTGCCACATATACAGGAAAGTGACAAACAAAAAAGACACGCTGGTGGTTAATATTCAAAGAACACACTAACACCGGTTCATGTTAATCCTAAATTTAAATATATAAATAGAATTATGGCAGACGAAATGATGGTTAAAGAATTGGAAGAAGTGGTTGTCCGCTTCTCCGGCGATTCCGGCGACGGTATGCAGTTGGCCGGCAACATCTTCTCGAACGTGTCGGCTACGGTAGGAAATGACATCTGTACATTCCCTGACTATCCGGCAGACATCCGCGCCCCGCAAGGTTCGCTAACCGGTGTTTCCGGTTTCCAGGTCCACATCGGTGCCGGACAGGTTTACACTCCCGGAGACCGTTGCCACGTGTTGGTGGCTATGAATCCTTCCGCACTGAAAACACAAATCAAATTCTGTAAACCGCAAGGACTTATCATCACCGACTCCGACT